>Ga0075021_10000062_pt1 | contig 57958 bp, 58 predicted proteins | sample ColStrG_CSR_2012_FD_72749 | JGI IMG/M metagenome (GOLD analysis project Ga0075021, IMG submission 72749) | Freshwater sediment microbial communities in response to fracking from Pennsylvania, USA - Cold Stream Run_MetaG_CSR_2012 | ecosystem: Environmental > Aquatic > Freshwater > Creek >...
CTCTTGAGGGTGCCCCGCTCAAGCTCCGCTTGGGCGGGGGTTTTCTGCCGGCGGCCGCACTTTCACTGTAGGAAAAATCCCAGCCCGCTCCCGCTTTCGCGCCGTCCACTGCGACTCGATCTCCACCACGCCCATCTCACCATTCGCATAGTGACGAAGGCTGCTCCAGGGCCAGTCCTCGGCTCGCGCGGCCAATCCCCGCTTCACCGGATTGCAATGAATGTAGCGCAGCTTCTCCACAAACTTGGCCTCGCTCCAAACGTTGAAATCGTAGTAGCGGGCCTGCCAAAACGAATCCCGGGCCCGCACTGTTGGCTGCCAGCTTTTTGCTCCTGGCGATGCCCAATCAACAATCAGCAATCCGAAAATCATCAATCATTTTACTGTGACGGATGAACATCAAAATCCCCGCCCAAGCGGAGCTTGGACGGGGCACCCTTGCCAGTGGAGAACTAGCGGATCGCGCATTTCGTGGCGTCTCCCGCTGAGGTTATTGGTTGTGCTCCAGTTCGATCTTCAGCACGTGAATCTCTTTGGCTTTAGCGTCCAGAACGCCGGTGAGTTTCACTTTCTGCCCCTCGAAACCATGCACCAGGTCGGCGCGGTCCAACCGCAGGACATCTTTGCCCGCGGACAGCACCAGATACCCGCCCATGTGCTCGATGCAGTACACCGCGCAGGTGTTCGCGGTCCCGCCCATGGATTTCGACTTCAGCATCTCCTGATGAGAGCGGGTGAGCGAGTGCACATTCAACGCGCACTGGCTGTCGGACACCTCGCCATGAAAGACCTGCGAACTTTGTCCGAATGCGGCCGTGGACACTGCGAAAATTCCTGCTGCGCACCAAATCGCTGCTCGATTCATAACCACTCCTATACTTCTTGACCTTAGGGCATTACCGTGAACTTCATGTGCATGCCTTCGTGGTCCTCACTGCAAATCACGGTGCAAACCACTTCGTAATCGCCCGGCTCGGCCGGGGCGGTGAGCTGGAACTCCTGCTTGCCTGGGTTGAACAGCAGGTTCCATCCCTCCACCTTGGTCCGGTCCTTGGCCCGCAAAAGCGTGAAGCCATGGATGGATCCATCGCGGTTCCACGTCTTGCCCCGCCGTGCGGTCACTCGCAAAAGTACCGGCTCTCCCGCCCTGACGATGATCTCCGGCGTGCGTTCTCCGGCAATCTTGTAGCGGCTGTCGCTGTCGGCCAGCACTTCGATGAGATGAACCTGCGCGGCCTTATCCTGACCGGGCCGGTCTGGAACGGCAGCGTCCTGCGCGCCGACATGGCGCACCGCGATCAGCAACGCGCCAGCAGCGGTGACCGAGACCAGCGTACGACAAAATCTGGATTTGTTTGTCATTTCCTGGTAAACGATCCCTAGTGAATGATTTCGGCTACTGGGTCATGTAAAACAAAACCAGCCGCATGTCTTCGTCGGTGATGGTGGCCCGCACGCGCATGTGGCGCAGCACGGTTGCCATCATGCGCGGCGGAAATTTCCGTGGCGCAGCATGACAGCGTCCGCAGTTGGCGCGATAGCGCTGCTCGCCCTGGACCCGCATCGCGTCCGCGTCATAGCTGCGCGCCACCGCAACGTTGGTCGCGTCCTTCTTGCCGGAGGGCCCTTCGGCGCGCGCCCATGACGCACCGGCCAATGAGGCAAAGACCAGCAAACCGAAAACGACCGTTCCAACCAGGACTGCGATTCGGTTTTTCATTGTGCCCCCACCCGCCCCAGTGGAACCAGGAACCGGTAGGCGATTCCCACCGTCCAGAGGTTAAGGTTTCCCGCCGGACTGAATTGCCGGCCATAGCTACCCAATACCTTCAGCCCATCCTGCAGGTAATAGTTCAGACCTACTATGCCTTCGCGGGTGTTGGCCGAAGGTAGTCCGAGGGCCGATGCTTCATCCGGGGTGATTGAGCCGCTGAAAAACTGTTCCACTCTTCCCGCAAGTTCGGTGCGGCGCATCTGCTTCTGCCAGAAACGGAGCTGGCTCAGCCGGTAAGCCCCGTCCACCCAATATCCGCTGCCCAGGTTGGTGCGGGCATACTCCGAATGCACATTGAGTGGGAGGCGCGGCGGTTGCCAGGCAAAATGAAATCCGAAAGCATTGGCGCGCGCGTCCTGCAACAGCTTCTGCCATGAAGCGCCGACCTCGACCCGCGATCCGGGCAGAAATACGCTGACGCGCCCGCCGAGGTTGCGCTGCGATTGCAGATTGTTATGCGCGCTGCTGACCGCCGAGACATAGACCGCATAGTTCAGGTTGGCCTTGGCGTTGGCAGGGAATCCGCCGCGCAGCATCATGCCATCGCTCGATTCCGCGGAGAACGGCAGGATCAGGGGGTCTTGTTGCAGGCTGCGGATCCAGATGGGATACAGGCGCTCGTTGAAGATTCCAAACGGCGTGAGAAAGCGCCCCAGAGTGACGGTGAGGCGCGGGTTGGCGATGTAGTCGGCCTGCGCGTAGTCAAGATTCTTGCTGACCGGCCCGCCATAGGGGCCGCCGCCGGGAGGACGCTGAAATGCTCCCTGAAACTCAGCTCGCGCTTCCACCAGCCAGTGATCCCCGAGAGGCAAGAGCAGCACTGGATTGATCTGCGCATCGAGCTGCTGCTGGCCCGCGGTGACGAACGAGAAGGTGCCGGCGGTGCCGGTGAGGATCGGCATCGGCTTCTCATTGTCTTGCGATTGAAGGTCTTGCGATTGAAGGTCTTGCGATTGAAGGTCTTGCGATTGAAGGTCTTGCGATTGAAGGTCTTGCGATTGAAGGTCTTGGGATTGAAGGTCCGGGGATTGACCCGCTGCCGGCACGGTCGCGATGCGTAACAAAATAAATAACGCAGCAAGGCAGCGGAGAACCGGGGTCCTCCGGCGCGGGCCGGTTTTCTGCCGTGGATACTGCAAGGCCAGACCTCAAAAGTGTGCTTTGCGTGGCATTGTCTGCCATAAGCGCGCGGAAATGCAGATCACGGACGTAACGGCCACCCGGCAGAGAAGCTGCGGCGCGATCCCAAAATGGGACAAGAGCCGTAAATTGTTGATTCAAAACGGTAAAACTGCCTGTGGAAAACTTGTTTTGTAACTTGTTTATTTTCTTGTACTTAGAAAACGAACGCTAAGGCGGCTCAGCTTCGATTTGCGGGCCTCTTGGAAGCGGGAACCCTTCAGGGTCATCCGGGCGATAAAGAGGCAAGGAAGGCCCGCTGGCGGCTCGGGAAATGGGATTCTGGGAGGGGAGGATTCCTAGGTTTCAAAGTTTCAGTCCTCAACCACGAAGGACACCAAGGTTCACGAAGGAGACCTTTTCGGATTGAAGGCTTGTGTGACTTGCTGTCCTTCGTGGTTGAAAACTGAGACCTGCCCCTTGAAAATCTCCCTCCCCTTTCCCCGTTATAATTCCCCCACTCATGCCTCTGACGCCTGGCACGCAAATTGGGCCTTACGAAATCATTTCGCCGGCGGGGGCCGGCGGCATGGGTGAGGTGTATCGCGCGCGCGACGGACGGTTGAACCGCGACGTTGCCATCAAGGTCCTGCCCGCGGCGTTCTCGCGTGATCCCGAGCGGCTGCGCCGCTTTCAGCAGGAGGCGCAGGCGGTCGCGGCGCTGGACCATCCCAACATTCTCTCGATTCATGATTTTGGCGAGCATGACGGCTCGCCTTACATCGTCACCGAGTTTCTGGATGGCGAGACTCTGCGCGAACGCGTGCGTACGGGCGCGCTGCCGGTGCGCAAGGCGACCGAATATGCCGAACAGATGGGCCGCGGCCTGGCGGCGGCGCACGAGAAGGGAATCGTGCATCGCGATCTGAAGCCGGAAAACATTTTCATCACTCGCGATGGCCGGGTGAAGATTCTGGATTTCGGACTGGCCAAGCTGGCGCGACCGGATGGGGCCGCGCCCTCTGACGCCGCGACCATCGCCGCGCAGACCGAGCCTGGCATGGTCATGGGAACGGTCGGTTACATGTCCCCGGAGCAGGTGAAGGGGATGAGCGCCGACCATCGCTCGGACTTATTCAGTTTTGGAGCGATTCTTTACGAAATGCTTTCCGGCAAGCGCGCATTCCAGGGCGATACGTCCGCCGAGACCATGACTGCGATCCTGAAACAGGACCCCGCGGAACTGACGGAAGCGAATCGCAACGTGCCGCCCGCGCTGGAGCGCATCGTGCGGCATTGTCTGGAGAAGAATCCGGAAGAGCGTTTTCAGTCGGCGCGCGATGTGGCCTTCAATCTGGCCAATCTCTCGGAGATGTCGGGGGGCAGCGCGGCGATGCGTGCGGCGAAAGCGCCTCGACGTTGGGCGGCTGTATTTCCCGCCCTGGCTGGATTGTTGCTGTTGTTGTTGGCGGCGGATCATTGGCTGTGGCCGCGCCACCAGTCTGATGCCGCTCCGGTATTCCATCGTTTGACCTACGAGTCGGGGACGGTCAATTCGGCGCGGTTTTCCCCGGACGGGCATACGGTGGTATATAGCGCGGCCTGGGAAGGCCGACCTTCGCAGATATTTACCACGCGCGCGGAATTTCCGCAGCCGCAGCCTCTGGGGATCGAAGGCGGCAGGATCGCCGCGGTCTCAGCCTCGAATGAAGTTGCATTTCTGGTCAGCAACGAGGGATTTGGGGAACGGGAGGCGAAGCTGGCGCGGGTCCCGCTTTCTGGCGGCTCACCGCGAGAGGTGTTGGACCACGTGCGTGATGCAGCGTGGGGTCCAGACGGAAGTTTGGCCGTGGTGCATATCGTGAACGGACGCGACCGGCTGGAGTATCCCATTGGGAAAGTCCTCTACGAAACGGCGGGCTGGATCAGTCAGCCCCGATTTTCCCGCACCGGAGACAAGATTGCGTTCTTCGACCACACGACCTCGCCGGATACGCGGGGTAAGGTGGCGGTGATTGATCTAAGCGGACAGAAACAAACTCTGACGGAAGAGTGGGAAGATTTGCGGGGCCTGGCCTGGTCGGCGCGCGGCGATGAGATATGGTTTGCGGCCTCGGACAATGGTGCGGTGGACTTGCTGCGCGCGGTCACGTTGACGGGCCGGACGCGTTTGTTGCTCTCCGGGCCCACGTCGCTCATGCTGCAAGACATCTCATCCGATGGGCGCGTACTGGTGGCGTCGTTGGACGGCAGCTTTCGAGTTGCTGGACACATGGCCGGGGACAAGGGCGAACGGGACCTTTCCTGGTACGACTACACATTGCTGCACGATATGACCGCCGATGGGAAAAGGATCCTGATTGAAGAACAGGGAGCCATGGGCGGGCCCAATTATTCGGTGGGGGTGCGCGCGCTGGATGGCTCCGCGCCCATTCGCCTGGGAGAAGGCTATGGGGGGAAGTTTTCGCCGGACGGCAAATGGGCGCTGTCGTTTCTTGCCGGCCCGCCCCCGAAAATCACGATTCTTCCGGTAGGGGCGGGTGAAGTGAAGGCGGTATTGGTCCCTGGAATCGAGCGGGTAGAGGAGAATCGTCTGGGTTTCTTTCCTGACGGAAAACGGATCTGGTTCATGGGCGCCGAGGCCGGGCGTCCCAATCGCACCTACATGCAGGACATTGACGGCGGTACGCCGCGCGCGCTGACTCCGGAGGGGGTGTCGGCCGATGCCGTTTCTCCGGACGGAAAAGTTTTGATTGGCGCCGATGCCGAGGCACGACTGACGCTGTTTCCGGTGGACGGCGGGGCCGCGCGGGTTGTGCCCGGACTGGCTCCGGGGCGGGCGTTCGTGCAATGGGGGAAAGACGGCCGGTCGGCGTATGTGCGGGATGAAAACATGCCGTCGTCGGTGTATGAAGTCGAGCTCGCGACGGGGAAAGAGTCGCTGGTAATGCGCTTGATGCCGGCGGACCCGTCGGGTGTGGTTTATATGTACACAATCGTCATGTCGAGCGATGGCAAGGCCTATGCATACAACTACCGGCGCGTGATTGGAGCACTGCTGGTGGTAGAGGGATTGAAGTAGTGGAAGTGCCTGCCGGGCTTCGCCCGGCGGACAGCCGAGGGCGGCTGTCCCTACGTGAACCCTCTAAATTTCCCGCCGGCCTTCCATGGCTTTCAGCATGGTGATTTCGTCGGTGTATTCAATGTCGCTGCCGACAGGGATGCCCATGGCGATGCGGGTGACTTTCACTCCGATGCGTTTCAACTTCTGCGAGAGATAAGTGGCGGTGGCTTCGCCTTCGACCGTGGGATTGGTGGCGATGATGACTTCGTCCACGGTGCCGGCGTCCACGCGGGCGATGAGGTTCGAGATGCGCAGTTGCTCGGGGCCGATGCCGTGCAACGGCGAGATGGCTCCGTGCAGAACATGGAACGCGCCATTGAAGTGCTTGGTTTTTTCGATGGCAGCGATGTTGGTCGGTTCCTCGACGACGCAGACCAGGCGCTGGTTGCGGGTGGCGCTGGTGCAATAAACGCAGGGATCCACGTCGGTGATGTTGTTGCAGACCGAACAGAGGCGCAGGTTGGCCTTGACGTCGCGCACGGCGGCGGCGAGTGCCTCGGCGTCGTCATCGCTGGCGCGCAGGATGTAGAAGGCTAGGCGCTGCGCACTCTTCGCGCCGACGCCCGGCAGCTTTTTCAACTCGTCAATCAGGCGGGACATCGGCTCGGCAAATTTGGACATAGGGATTTGAGAATTGCGCAATTTTCGAATTTTAGAATTTGAGAAACTGTGGACAACGGTTCCTGGTCATTGTGGGGGCAACGTGTAGTCGAAGTCGTAGGAATGTTTTCCGTCGGCGATGTTGATTTTCATGGTGCCGGTGACGCCGGTGAGCTGGCCGGCGCCGGAGTCTGGTACCACGGTGATCAAGAGCTGCGGCACGCCACGGTTCATGGTGCCGGTGTGCTGCAGGACAAAGCTGCCGCTGCGTCCCTGCAACGTTCCTGTGACTTTCTCGATGGCGACGTAACCGGCAGAGCCTTTCACTTCCGTCATGCCGGTCAGCATCTGGCCCTTGCTGGTGGCGTCGAGGTCGCCGTGGAACTGCTTGTCAATCGTCATGCGGCCGAGGCTGGAGTCCATCTTGTCGTCTTGCGGGGTGAGTTTTACGTCGAATGGGCCGGTGGCGTGATGCATGGATGCCTCTTTCTGGGCGGGGTTGGGTGTTGCGGACTGGCCTTGTGCGTCTGGCGAAAGGGCGCACAAAAGGGTGCACGAAAGGGTGCACAACAGAACCAGACTGGTTGCGGCGGCGAATGCGAATCGAGAGTGAGATTTCCATACCATGCGCGGTGACCCCAGCGGCTGAAGCCGCATTCAATAGCTCCTGCTTTGCGGCACCGCGGAAGCGGTGCCCTGATACGAACCGGGATTTTTTGCCGGGACTTTTGCCGGGAGTCTTGCCGGGAGTCTTGCCGCGACTGCTGCCGCAACCTGATATTCAGCGCGTAACAAACTTATCCCCCAAGGCCTAGGCCGCCCATGATGCCGCCCAGGCTGGATTGCATCGCGCCATCCACTTTGCGCGCCGCTTCGTTGACGGCGGCGAGGACGAGGTCCTGCAGCATCTCGACATCGCCGGACTTGGCCGCCTCCGGATCAATGCGCAGGCTGAGCAACTGCTTGCGGCCATCCATTTTGGCGGTGACCGCACCGCCGCCCGAGGTGGCCTCGACCACCGTGTCCTGCATTTTCTTTTGCAGGGTTGCATACTGCGCCTGCGCTTTTGACATCAGGTCTTGCAGATTGAATCCGCCCATGGAGCCACCCAATTGAAGAATCGTTTAATTTTCGAATTGACGAATTGAAAATCTCACCATTCTAAAATTCGACAATTTTAAAATTCGTCAATTTCACCGTTTCTCTTTGTAATCAATCACTGTACGAATCTCGGCGCCGAATTTCTCCCGCATGCGCTGCACAACCGGGTCCTGCTCGGCGCGGTTGCGGCCTCCGCCATTGCCCGCACCTCCCGGATTGAGTGTGGATGCCTGTGCCGCGCCCAGCGTCACAGTCGAGCCGGGAACGATGCGCAGTTTGGCCGGCCGACCCAGCGAACCGCTGGCCGAGGCGACGATCAAGCGCTTCGAGTCGGGGCCCATGGACATATCCAGCACCGTGGCGGAAGCGGTGATCTTGATGACCAGTTCACTGCCGTCGAGGGACCACTCCCCGGACTCGAGCATGGAAACGAGAATCCGCTGGTTGTTATCGAGTAAAGCTTTCAGGACAGCTTCGCGAAGTGTTTCGATGTTGCCGGATGCCGGCGCGGGGCGAAGGTCGAGACTGGGCGCGGGTTGCGGCGTTTCAGCAGGTTCGGTTTGCGGCTGCGGCGCCGCGTCAGGTTCGGCAATGTTGGCGGGAGCGGCAGAACCGAGAATCACCGATTGCGCGAACGGCGAGCCAACCAGCCGGGGGCCGGTGGGTGCTGACATCATTTCGGAGCGAGGGGTGCCCTTGCGCGCGGAATCGGCGGCGAATGGAGAAACGTAATTTGGCGGCGCGGGCGGAGGCGGCGCGGTTCGTCGCACCTCGGGCCGCACATCAGGTCGCACATCGGACGACGCCGGACTTGCCATGGGAGCCGAACCGCGAGTTTTCGCGCCCGCTCCGCTGATGGCGGGAATGGCCAGGCCGCTGAGCAACTGCTCGACCGGCAACAGACGCTGCGCATGGGCCATCTTCAACAAGCCGAGTTCCAGATGAAAGCGTGGATCCTGCTTGTAGCTGAGCTCGCTGTGCGTGCGCAGCATGATTTGCAAATGCCGGGTGAGGTCTTCTTCGCTGAATAGTTCAGCCACGCGGGCGGCGCGCTCGCGTTCTTCGGTCGAAATTTGCAGCAGGGAAGAGTCTTTGCCGGCAACTTTGGCGACGGTCACATTGCGCAGGAACCGCACCATCTGCCGGGCAAAATGCGCGGGACTGTGGCCCTCGTTGAGCAGGCGGTCCACTTCGTTCAGAATTTCCTCGCTGGAACCGCGCGAGGCGGATAGCATCACGTTTTCCAGAACATGGGCCGGGGCGGCGCCCACCAGAGAACGAATGGCATCGGCGGTGAGCGCGCCGGAGGACGAGGCGATGGCCTGATCGAGGATGGAAAGCGCGTCGCGCATGGAACCATCGCCCGCCTCGGCCAGCATGGCCAGCGCCGACTCTTCGGCGGTAATGCCTTCTTTCGCAGAGAGGTCGCGCAACTGCTGCACGATGTCGTCAAACTTTACGGCGCGGAAGCTGAAGTGCTGGCAGCGCGAGCGGATGGTTTGCGGAAAGTCCTCGGGCTGGGTGGTCGCCAGCATGAAGACGATATGGTCGGGCGGCTCCTCCAGCGTTTTGAGCAGGGCGTTGAAGGCGGCGTCGGTGATCTGGTGGGCCTCGTCGAGGATGTAGATCTTGAAGCGGTCGCGGGCCGGGCGATAGCGGGCGCCTTCGCGGAGTTCGCGGATTTCGTCTATGCCGCGGTTGGTGGCGGCGTCAATTTCGATCACGTCCACGGAGTTGCCGGCGCGAATCTCGGTGCAGGACTCGCAGACGCCGCAGGGCTCGGGAACGGCGTGATCTTTGGAGCGGCAGTTCAACGCCATGGCGAGGATGCGGGCCACGGTGGTCTTGCCGATGCCACGATGTCCGCTGAAAATGTAGCCGTGGGCAATGCGGCCCTGTTCGATGGCGTTCTGCAGGGTGCGGGTGACGTGCTCCTGCCCGATGACGTCGGAGAACTTTTGCGGCCGGTATTTGCGCGCCAAGACGGTGTAGCTCATGGAGGAAGAAGCTTGGATTATACGTGAATGACAGGAGGTTACAATTTGGCTTCGCGCGCCAACAGGCCGCGCTTGCGAAAATACACGGGCGGCGATAGGCTGATGTGTCTGATTGTCATCGAAAATCGGGCTGGCGCATGCGAGGTTGCACTTCGCCTGCGGAAACAGGGGGGCCCTCATGCAACTGAAGCTTGATCATCGCAACATGGACGGAGTACACGTCGTGGATTGTGCGGGCCGGATTGTGTTCGGCGAGGAAGGCATCCTGCTGCGCGAGAAAGTGAAGCAGAGCCTGGTTACGAACAATCGCATCCTGCTGAACCTGGCGGAAGTCTCCTACATTGATTCGGGGGGTCTGGGCACGCTGGTTGCGCTGCGCGCGAGCGCGCTGAATGCGGGCGCGTCGCTGCGGCTGGCCAGCCTGACCAAACGCGTGGTGGACGTGATGCAGATTACCAAGCTGCTGACCGTATTTGAGGTCTACAACTCCGAGGCCGAGGCGCTACACGCATTCCGCAAGGAGTCTGCGGCCTAGGCGCCGCGCGGCGCTTCGTTGGTCTCCCCAAAGGTCTTCCCAAACGATGGTTTCCAAAATCATATTTGTGCTTGCTCTGCTTGTCAGCGCCAGCGGATTTATCTCTCCGCCTGTGGCGCTGGCGATGGGGTTGCTGTTTGGGCTGACGTGCCGGCATCCGTGGGCGCGGGAATCGCAAAAATATTCCAAGTTTCTGTTGCAGGCTTCCGTGGTGGGTCTGGGATTTGGCATGAATTTGCAGCAGGTGGCGCACGCCGGCCGCAGCGGATTTATTTATACGGTGATGGGGATCAGTTTTGCGTTGGCCGTAGGCATGGCGCTGGGGAAACTGCTGCGGGTCCCGGGCACGCCGGCGTTTTTGATTTCGACAGGCACGGCGATCTGCGGCGGCAGCGCGATTGCGGCGGTGGGGCCGATCACGCAGGCGAGCGAGGAAGAGATGGCGGTCTCGCTGGGCACGATTTTTGTGCTGAACTCGGTTGCGCTAATTGTTTTTCCGGGGATCGGGCACGCGCTGAACCTTTCCCAATCGCAGTTTGGTTTGTGGGCGGCGCTGGCCATTCACGATACGAGTTCGGTGGTGGGGGCGGCGCGGCAGTATGGCGCTGAAGCGCTTGGCATTGCCACCACGGTAAAACTGGCGCGGGCTTTGTGGATTGTGCCGCTGGCGGTGGGAACAGCGCTCGTGCGCGGGGCGAAGGCAAAAATTCAGTGGCCATGGTTTATCGGTTTGTTCTGTCTGGCTGCGGTTTGCAATACCTATTTGCCAGCGGGTGCGCCTGCTTACGCGCTGCTGGTGAAGGCGGCGAAGATCGGGCTGACGGTTACGCTGTTTCTCATCGGCAGTGGAATTTCAGTGGCGACGGTGAAGCAGGTGGGACCTCGTCCGCTGCTGCAAGGCGTCCTGCTGTGGATTCTGGTTTCGGTGGGATCGCTGTGGTTGATTCGTTCGGGATGGATCGGGCTGTGAAACTGCGTCGGGACGTTTCACCACAGAGTCACAGAGACACGGAGAAACCTAACCCTGGAAAACCATCATTGCGTTTGCGTGGGGGATTCGCTGCGACCAAGCCAAATCGCTCCGAGATCATGCGGGACCGCATCGCTGCCATGATTCGCTCGATTCCGCGAGGGCGAGTTTCAACCTATGGGGCCATCGCCCGCGCCGCGGGATACGCTGGCGCGTCGCGATACGTGGCCGCGGTGCTGAGGCGGTCGGTGGGGATGCCGTGGCAGAGAGTGCTGGGATCGGGCGGCGAGATCAAGCTGCGGGGCGATTCGGCGGTTGAGCAGAGATTAAGGCTGGAAGCCGAGGGCGTGCGCTTTCGCGGCAAGCGCGTGGACATGAAGGCACACGAGTGGAAGTTTGTGCGGGCGGGGAAACGGAAGTAAGAACGAAGACCCGCCTGCAGCCGTCGCGGGCGGAATTGCAATTCCCCGCGGCGTGGACGCGCTTGCGATACTTATTCTGGTCTTGGCAGCGAGTAGATGCGCAACTCCCCCGCCTCGAAGCTGGCGTAATGCAGTCCATCCGGGGACAAAGCCGCGCGCCCGTTCTTCGGGAAGACACGATTTGCAATTGGTGTTTGTGATCTGCGATCAAATACGATCCAGCGGCCATAGTCGCTACAAAGCTTTCCGAAATTCTCGCAAACCTCGCTATCGTCTGTGGCGAACGAAGAATATCGCGACATATTAGCCGTCGCACTTTGGACCGAGCCGCTATAGTTTTGGGGAATCCACGGCAGCATCTCCGTTGTTTGATCTCTCTTCCAGATCACAATCTGTCCTGCGTTGCTTCCTTTCACATTGATTTGTCCCGCGACGGTGCCATCGGCCAGGAGGCCAATAATTGCCGCCGTCCCATTGTCCGGCAATGGAACCGTCCAAACCGTTCGATCTTCAGCTTGCGCAGTCATCGTGCAACGTCTTTTTGCACCCGCGTAGATCACGTTGGTCGATGTATAGACATTCGGCTGAAGCTCTTGCTGACACAGCATGAAAGCGAGCCCGTGCTCCCCAAATTTCCTGTCCATCGTTCCTATCGGCCAATCCTGTTGCCACCGCTTCGTCTCCACCGGCGGAGAACCATTCATAACGGAGTAAGTGCGCGGGCCATTCAACGTAAAACCTTCCTGAAACACAAGAGCATGATCGACAAAAGTCGTCTGCTCCAGGAAGCGATCAAGATGTGCGACATCTTTTAAGTTCCCATCGAGCAGAAAGATACCTGATTTCAATTGATGCACCTCTTGAATCCTGAAAAGAAGGGTGCCAGCAGGACCTGCTATCCCTTCGCCTTCTGCTACAACGATCCCATCACCATCGGCTTCATATGGCAGATCTCGGCTAGCCTTTTGATCTCCTCGGATACCAAAGACCAGCACTCGGGCTGATCCGTTCACCCTACGGTCACGCGATAGACGGCAATTGGGACTAGTGTTGAACCCGACAGCGACATTCTCATTGCTTAGCCAAACCACAAAGCGATATCCAATAATTTGGCCGGCGCACTTCGCGTCTGCATCTGGTCGAAAAAAACCGTTTGGCAAGCCATGCATAGAGAGGTCAATGCGCACGTCCGGCACCGGGTCTCTCTTCGTCTGCGCTCCCCAACAACCGCTGACCAGATTGCCGACAATGACCACGCCCAAAATTGCCGTAGTCAGCTTCCTACTCGACTCGTTCATCAATGCTTGCGCCTTCCCGCCACGTGCCCTGAACGCATCTAGTTCTGTGATGAGTACGAGTATCTCAGACTTTTGCCCATGGTCTCTCCCTCACTGGCAGGTCACGGTAAGCCGCCGCAGTTCGCCGTTTGTCCATCCGGTGCCATCGGTCGGCAGGTGTGTGTAAAACACGTAGAACGTTTTTCCCAGAACGTGGGGATCGTCGCCTAAGCCAACTGCGGTGGGATACGCTGCGATGGCGTCGAAGTTGCCGAGCAATGTTGGGACCGTCCAGGTCAGGCCGTCTACAGATTCGGCGTAAGCAAAATTAGTGTCGTTGGAAATGATCATCACGTAACGCTGCAGCGCGCTGTTGTAGTGAATATCGAGATATCCCGAATATGCGGAAGTTGGATTGAGGTCGGTGGACGCTCCTCCGATTCCCGGTTGCAGATGCCAGTTGCCCTGATAAAACTTTTCAAACGGGATGGCGTGCGGGCTGGATGAGCCGAATGCGGCGTCCAGCACGGAAGAAGCCAGGGCCCGGGCAACCGAGACATTCGTAGTCGTCGTGGAATGCAGCGTTCCGTTGGCGAGCCAGTCGGGAAAATATAAATAGAAATATTTGCCGTCGGGCGAGAGCACGAGCGGCCCGTCGCCGATTTCGAAACCGTCGAGCCCAACCGCGTAGGATTGATTCAGGCGGATGATTTCGCCGAGGTCGGTCCAGTGCAATCCGTTATCGGAGGACGCGGCCAGCCCAAGCGCGGCATAGAGCGCGTCGTTGGGAAGCTCGCCGTGATAGGTCGCCAACAACTTGCCCGCGCCGGTCATGCCTGCCGGGACCTGATAGACGGGCCCGCCACCCATGTAACCGTAGCTGGGATAGTTGGGATTCGCCGTGGGATGCGGGTTCTGGGAGACGGTGACGTCTTGCGGTGCGGCGGTGCCGAGCGGATTGTCGAGCGTGCCCATGGTGGTGACGATGGATCCGGACTTGCCATTGCCCACCCACTGACCTTGATACATATGGCGGTAGTGAGTGCCGCCGTCGCTGGCGAAGAATTCGTAGCCGCCGGCGGTCTTGATCACACCTAAAGGCGTATCGGGCCAGGCGAAGGGATTGTATGGATCGGTGACTGGTGGCACGGCGATCTTTCCGGCTGCGGCACGCTGTGCAGGCGAGGCGACGACGATATTGGCGGTCACCTTCGGAGTGCAAACCTGGCTGATGGCATGTGCCCCTGTGATCGTGGGAACGGCGACGGCAATGAGGTAGAGGGCAAGTGTGGCGCGGTTTCGGGAATGCATCATGGTTAATTCTCTCTGGATTACACGAACCCGGCAGGGGAAGGAAGGTTGCGCGCGGGACGACGGTTTTATTCTATCAGGCCCGAAAAGAGCGCTGGGCGGGGCATCTGCCAGTTGGCTGATGTCCCGCCCGGTGCTTGTTCAGCATTGCTTGTTCGGTATTGCTTTCAGCATTGCTTGTTCAGCATTGCTTCAAACCGCCAGCCCTACCTGCGTGGGGCAGATTTCTGCTGCACCCGCTGCTGGAAGTGCTGTTGTTGTTGCTGGTGCCTTTGCTGCAGTTGCTGGGTCTGCTGCTGGTGCCGCTGCTCCACCTGCTGCCGGGCTTGTTCGTTACTGTTCCGCCTGGCCATTTGCTGGTGGTCCCGCTCCTGTTTCTGCTGGAGTCTGTCGCGTTGCTGCTGTTGCTTGGAGAACATTTTCTCCTGTTGTTGCTGGTACTTCTGGTCCTGCCTTGGTTTGCCGGTGCTGGGCAGGTTGGGGCGTTCCATCGCCGGTAGTTCGTGGGGATGGACGAAGGGGCGGGCCTCGTTATTGCGAGGTTGCTTATTGCCCGTGCGCTCCTGAGTTCCGCCACGATTAGCGGGACTATAAGGCGCGCCCGCCTCTTTGGCCGGCACCGCCTCGCGGCCTTTGAATTCCCCGGGGCGTGCTGTGGCGGCGACTGCGGGTCGGCCCATGTTCACCGAAGCGCGTTGCTGTCGGTCGTCGCGGGCTGCCTGCATGTGGCGGGTTTGAACCTCTACCGGCGCGACGTGATGATCGCGCTCGGCTGCCAGTTCTTCGGGCCGCGCACGTTCCTCAATACCACCGTTGCCACCGTTGTAGCTGACGCGGTTGACCGTGGTGTTGTTGATCACGGTCGTGTTGTAGACATTGTGAATGTTGGTGATGTTCACGTTGGTGACGGAACGGTTGTAGAAAAAGCGGTCGTGGTCCCAGCGTCCGCCCTCAAAGCCGTGGCCGAAGTAGCCAAAGCCGTAATTGATGCCACCGTAGAAGCCGATGTGCGGGCCCCAATAACCTTCATGGAAGAGAAATGCGCCGCCGCCCCAGCCCCAGTAACCCGGAGTCCAGAGGAAGCCTACTTGTGGCGCGAGTACCCAAGTCCCAGGCACCCAGTAGTAATCGGCGATTTCATAGTCGTAGGCCCAGTAGCCGGGTGTCCAGATGAAGCCCTCGCCCGGGCAAAGCGGCTGTTCGTAAATTGGCAGCGCGGGCGGGCCGAACCTGACGGAGATGCCAATCTGCGCGAAGGAGGCTGCCGACGTACACAACACGACCAGCGCGAATAAGAGTGTACGAATGGAGCGTTTATGCATATTGGTTCCTCTTGCTTTGATCCCTCGTTTGCCCGATGTTGCATGGTTGCCGCGGGCTTCGTGGATTTAGCGGCGGAACGGGCGCAGTGCAATAGGACGCTGCTGCGCGCTTGTGAAGGTTTCCGCTCACATTAACAATAACCCCGGGGAGCGGGAAAAGTTGTAGAGAAGTCTGGCTTCGCCGGGCCGGACAGCCGAGGGCGGCTGTCCCCACAGGGGCGAAAGAAGTGACTAGCGCTTGAACTGTTCGTCCACCTCGATGCGATATCCCGCAACCAGGCGGTTGGTCTCGTTGGCCATGCCGATGACGGACATCAACTCTTTGAACATCTCATCCGTCATGCCCTTGTTGCGGGCAGCAGCGGTATGGGAGGCGATGCAATATTCGCATTGGTTGGTTACGCTCACCGCGACGTAGATCAGTTCCTTGGTGAGCGGATCAAGCGCGCCGGGGCCCATGATCTGCTTGATGTCTGCCCAGGTGCGCTGGAGTGCGACGGGATCGTTGGCCAGGACCTTCCAGAAATTGTTGATCCAGTCGGTCTTGCGCGTGGTCATGATGTCGTCGTAAATGGCGCGGACTTCCGGTGCTGCGTCTTTGTATTCAATTGCAGGGAAAGCGGGCATGGGTCCTCCAGTTTGTCGGACGGCAATGTTCACGACAGGGTCAAGTGTGCAAGAAAAGCAGGTTTCTCGACTTCGTAAGATTGCCCGTAAAACGGGCAATCTTACAGCGCTCGAAATGACAAAATAGGACTAAATCAGAATTTTCCTAGGTTTCGCCGCGTCAGCGCGGCTCGACCGGCGCTCGGAATGACAAAGGGCGATCTTGATTTTCTCTGTGCCTCTGTGTTTCTGTGGTGAAAAGATTTTGTCTTTGATCTTTATTTCGGCAGTTCGCCGCTGAGTAATTTGTCCAGGGCCGATGCCGGACAGCGCATGCCGACATAAAACTGGCCAAAGAGGGCATAGACGGCGCTGACATGGTCGAAGCGCATCTCGTAGATGAGCTTCTTGAACACCAGCGGATCTGCGGCGAACAGGTCCACGCCCCATTCCCAGTCGTCGAAGCCAATGGAGCCACTGATAATTTGGCGGACTTCTCCGGCATAGCGGCGGCCGACCAGGCCGTGTTCGTTCATCTGGCGTCCGCGCTCTTCGATAGGCAAAGTATAGAAATTCTTGTCTTCGCCGCGCAGGCGGTTCATGGGATAAAAACATACGTAGCGGCTGGGAGGAATCTCTGGAAACAGGCGCGGCCGCATCGCCTCTTTCTGGCGGGCGAGGGTGTCAGAAATTTCGTGGTTCCAAGCTTCGCTGTGCGGCTCGAGACCGCGTTCGGCTAGCATCTTGTAAATTTTCACCGTGGACTCGTAGAGTCCGAGTTCAATGACCGAGAGATAAGACGTGGCGGTGTCCACAAAGTCCCAGAGACGCAGGCCGGCCAGCGTGAGTTCGACCTGATTGAGCGCGTCGAATGATTCGCGGAAATGGACAAGCATGAGATCGCCTTTGTGGCCGAGCATGGAGAACAGCGCCGATTGCCCGTTGGGGTTCTGTTCCATCGCGGCTAGGGCGGCGGATGCCTCGGCAGTGATGGCTGCTTTTTGGTCGGCAGGAAGCGCCCGCCACGCCGACCAGCGGAAGCGCAGCATCTGATGGAGGACGGAGTATCCTTCGAGCGTGAGTGGGACGGGCGGGATGGTGGAAACGGATGGTGCTGACTCGTGCTGGATTGGAGGCATCAGGTCTCCTGAAGGATTTGTCGTGACGAAGGTGATTTCATTGTACCTTTCATGCCGGATGCCGGGTGGAATGCGGTCCATTCATCGCCTGGATTCACCACTAAGGACACAAAGTCACACTAAGCTTAAGACCTTTCGGATTCCGGCCTGTGTTAGTTTGACGGACGACCGAAATGCCCATGATCAGGTTTGTTTTCATCACGATGCTGCTGGGTGCGATGGCCGCGCCGGCGTTTGGCCAGGAGAGACGCGTGTGGGTGCTGCGCGGCGGCGAGATGGTGGAGTATGACGCGAACACGTTTGCGCAGAAAAGCGCGGTCAAGCTGCCGCCCGAGGCGGCGAAGTCCGCCACCAGCCTGAGCGTGAACCGCAAGGGACAGATTCTGTTTGCTCCCGCCGCGGTGTTTCCACTGTCTGAGGGCGACCTGCCGGCGATGCAGCGGGTCTGGTTGTGGAGCGGTGCAGCCGGCAGTTGGATGGATCGAGGAGCGCGGCGGGAAGTTTCGTCGGCTGGTTCCAATACCGCGATTTCGGAATCCGCGCCGCAACCGTTTCTGGCGGCCGATGGCACGCGGCTCTACTGGTTCGCGAACGACGCGCGCCGCTTGCAGCGGGACGGTGTGGACCTTTCGACCGCGACGCAGTGGCTGGCATGGAGCACTGGGTTGGACGGAAAAGACCGGCAGGAAATCGCCAGGACTGTTTTCAAGGACTGCCGCTGCTCGACCGGTGGATGTGAGGAGACGTGCGCCCACGGTGAGGTTGCGGCCTCGCCGGTGGGCGTGGACGGGGCGTTTTTGTATAACGAGGTGATCGCGGGACAGACGCAACCGGTTTACAAGAGTAGCGCCCGCTACAGCGAAGACGCGGGGAAGTGGAGTTCATCTCTGGTTGCCCCGGCGTTGCGGCGGGTGTTGGACGTGAGCGGACAGGCGGTGATTGAGGCCTTGCCCGACACGGGTTGTTGCGGATGGGCGAACCAGAGCAACGACCAGACGTTTCTTCGACTACCCGACCGCACGGTCACCATCTTGGATGAGCAGATCAGTTTCGGCAATGCGGATTATGACGTCAGCTTCTTTACGGCGAATGGAAAAGTGTCGCCGGGAATGACCATGGTCGCGACGACGATTGCTTCGACTGGACAACCGAACCGGCCGATCCAACTGGCCGAGCAGGGGCAGGGCGATCCGGAGGAGATGCGGCGCATTCGCAAGGCGCTGGCGGAGATGCCGTCGGTGGAGGTGAAGTCGGTGTCCGGGCCGGCGAAACGCCTGGCTTACATTCCGCATGCCTCGCTGGTGGGCTGGATCACTGAAAAGGAAATGCTCATTGTGGAGGACCGCGTGTTGGTAGGTTATAACGTGGCGTCGGGCGCGCGGCGCAAGTCGGTGATTCACGTAGAGGACGCGGAACACGTGTATCTGCCATGACCGTCTTGAAGCTGCGACGAGGCTGAAGGTGGTACCATTCCTGCGAAAACCATGATTAAACATCGAGTGATCCTCTCGCTTTGCTTGACGGTATTCGTCTTCCACAGCCCGCTCATGGCGGCGCAGACGCCGTCCGCAACCCCGCACGCCATTGTGCTGCATGCGGCCGGTCTGCTCGATGTGAAGAATGGGCGCGTGATCAAACCCGGCGAAGTGCTGGTGGTGGGCGAGCGAATCGTGGAAGTGGGTGCTGCGGTGAGGCGTCCCGCGGGCGCGGAAATCATTGACCTTGGCGATCGCACGCTGATGCCCGGTCTGATTGATGCGCACGTGCATCTGTTTCTGCATCCGGGCGCGGAAGACTTGCAGACGGTGCAGGAGTCGGTGCCGGAGCGCGTGATTATGGCCACGCTGGCCGCGCGCGACGATCTCATGGCCGGATTTACGGCGGAACGCGACATGGGGACTGAAGGCGCCGGCTCAGCGGACACAGCAGTTCGCAGTGCGATCGAGCAAGGGAGCATCCCCGGCCCGCGGTTGCGCGTCAGTGGGAACGCGGTGAATATTCTCGGCGGTCACGAAGACGCCATCGGATACAACCCCGATCAACATATTCTGCCGAACGCCACTTATGCGAACAACGCGGCCGAACTGGTCGCGGTCATACGACAGCAGTTCAAGGAAGGCGCGGACTTCATCAAGATTTATGAAACCGGGGCTGACTCCGTCCGCGACGGCAAGTTTTCGACGGTCTATCAATACACCGAGGCGGAACTCAGCGCCGCGGTGCAGGAGGCCGCGCGCGTGGGCCGGCGGGTTGCGGTGCATGCCACCGGCGAGCCGGGGACGCTCTATGCGGCGCGGGCCGGGGTCGCCTCGATTGATCATGCCTACCAACTGAGCGACGAAACCATGCGGGTGATGCGAGAGAAGCAGATTTTTGCCGTGCCTACCTTTGCCATCTCTGAATATTTTGCCGACCATGCCGCGACCCCGGAGCAGGCCGTGCGCGAGCGTCAGATGCTCGACTTGCATGTGCAGGAATTTCACAGGCAGGTGGCGGCGGGAGTTCCTATGGCCGCGGGCTCGGATGTGGGGCCTTTCCCTCACGGCACGCAGGCCCGGGAATTCGTCCTCATGGTGAAGTACGGCATGTCGCCGGCGGCGGTTTTGCAGGCAGATTTGCTGAATGGCGCGAAGCTTTTGGGTTGGGACGGCCAGATTGGGGCCCTGGAGAAGGGTCATCTGGCGGACATTATCGCGGTTACCGGAGACCCTCTGGAGGACATCAGCGTGTTGGGAAATGTTTCATTCGTGATGAAGGGGGGCGTGGTCTACCGGAAGTGAGATTTCACGTGCCGTACTTTTCGCGTGTCATACTTAAGGACAAGATGAAGCCTTATCGTTTGACTCGCCAGCAGTGGCTTCCGGCCCCGCTCGAAAAAATATTTCCATTCTTCTCGCGACCGGAAAATCTACAGACCCTGACCCCGCCTTTTCTCGATTTCAATATTGTCGAGGTCCCCGCGGAGATTGAGGCGGGATCGCTGATCCGCTACAAGCTGCGGCTGCGCGGCATTCCCATCCGCTGGACGACGAAGATCACAGAGTGGACGCCGCCGCATGGATTCGTGGACGAACAACTTTCCGGGCCGTATGCGCTGTGGCATCATGAGCATCGCTTTGTCGCCGAGCGCGGGGGGACGACGATGTTCGACACGGTGGATTACGCGCTGCCGTTCGGAATTCTGGCCTGGCCGGCGTATAAGTTGTTTGTGCGCCGCGATGTGGAATCGGTGTTCGATTACCGCGAGAAGCGCATGCGAGAGCTTTTTGGCGGCTGAGCGTCAGTAAAGTTCCGGGCTGTACAAACCGCCCCTCTTCCGACAGAATTGTCCGTTGCACTAACGCTGTCAGGATTCCGACCCATGTATCTGAGGCCCACATCGCTCGCCGAAGCGGTCTCTGCGCTGGCCTCCGGCGACGCGCAGATTCTGGCCGGCGGGACGGACTTCTACCCCGCGCTGGGGGACCGCCCGGCTCGTGGCAAGATCGTGGATGTCACGCGGCTGCGCGAGTTGCGCGGCATCTCGTTCGAGCCAGAGTGCATTCGCATTGGCGGTTTGACGACGTGGACTGACGTGATGGGCGCGCCGTTGCCGCGCTGCTTCGACGCACTGAAGGCTGCGGCGCGTGAGGTGGGATCGGTGCAGATCCAGAATCGCGGCACCGTGGCGGGGAACCTGTGCAACGCATCGCCGGCGGCCGATGGAGTTCCGCCGCTGTTGGCGCTGGACGCTGAAGTGGAACTGGTGTCGCCCGTAGGCGCGCGGCGAGTGAGACTGGACGACTTCATCCTCGGGAACCGCAAGACGCAGCGCCGCGCGGATGAACTCCTGGCTGCGATCCTGATTCCGAGGAAATATAAAATGGCGGCGTCTGCCTTCGTGAAACTTGGGGCGCGCCGCTATCTGGTGATCTCGATCGCCATGGTGGCGGTGGTATTGGCGGCTGACGAAGCCGGCTGCGTGTTACTGGCGAGAGTCGCCGTCGGGTCATGCTCCGCCGTGGCGCGGCGTTTGCCGGAGTTGGAAGCGGCGCTGGTTGGATGTTCGTTGCGGGACGACGTATCAAAGTGTGTGGAAGCGCGCCATCTGGCTGCGCTGACGCCGATTGACGATGTACGCGCGACGGCTGCCTATCGCATGGATGCGGCACTGACGCTGGTTCGCCGGGCCTTGTGCGAATGCGCGGGGAAATTCTGAGATGGCCACGGTCGAGCACATTCCGGCGCAGTCGCGAGCGGAAACGATTTCGCTGAAGGTGAATGGACTCCCGCGGCAGATTGCGGTGGACCCGTCGCGGCGTTTGTCGCGCGTGCTGCGCGACGACTTGGGACTTACCGGGACCAAGGTCGGTTGCGACGCCGGCGATTGCGGCGCGTGTACGGTGTTGCTCGACGGCGATGCGGTGTGCTCGTGTCTGGTATCGGCGGCGCAGGCGGATGGATGCGACATCACTACGGTGGAGGGCCTCGCGCAACGTGCTCCATCGCATGGTCGCTTGCAGGATGCGTTTCTGCGACATGGGGCCGCACAATGTGGCGCATGTACTCCGGGCATGCTGATCGCCGCTACGGCTCTGCTGGAACGCAATCTCGCGCCCACCGAGACCGCAGTGCTCGATGCGATCGGTGGCGTGCTGTGCCGCTGCACCGGATATCGCAAGATCGTGGACGCGATTCTCGCGGCCGGGGTTGCGTCGGTCGAGGAGCCTGCGCCGGCGGCAGGAGCTGCGGTTGGCCATCGGTTGGTGAGGCTGGACGGTTTGGGGAAAGTGCGGGGCACGGAGATCTTTGGCGCGGATGAGACGCCGGCAGGCGCGCTGGGTCTTAGGGCTGTGCGCTCACCTCATGCGCGAGCCGGATTTCGTTTTGGCGATCTCGATGAGTTTATGCGCACGCACCCCGGCGTGCTGGCAGTGCTGACGGCGCGCGATGTTCCTGGCATCAACTGCTTTGGTGTGATCCCCAGGTTTGCCGATCAGCCAGTGTTTGCTGAAACGGAAACGCGGTTTCGAGGCGAAGCGATTGCCGCTGTGGTGGGCGATGCGGATTTGATTGAGGCGCTTAATCTGGCCGACGTTCCGGTAGTGTGGACTCCGTTGCCCGCGATCTCGACCATAGACGAGGCGCTCGCTCCGGATGCTGCGCTGATTCATGCTGGACGGGACGGGAACCTGCTGGTCGGTGGACGAGTGGTGAGAGGAGATGTGGACGCCGCATTGGCTAGTGCAGAGATCATCGAGGAGGCGGAATTCGAAACCGGATTCATTGAACATGCCTATATTGAGCCGGAGGCTGGATTTGCGCGGCGCGTGGGCGATGTGATCGAAGTGCAAGCTTGCACACAAGCGCCGTACATGGACCGGGACGATCTGGCGAAGATCATGGCGCTTGCGCCGGAAAAAGTGCGCGTGATTCCCACGGCGGTGGGAGGCGGGTTTGGCTCGAAGCTCGATCTTTCCCTGCAGCCGTTTCTTGTGCTGGCGGCGTGGAAGCTGGATCGCCCGGTGCGCATGGTGTATTCGCGCAATGAATCCATGCTTTCGACGACCAAACGTCATCCGGCAAGGATGAAGGCGCGCGCTGCAGTTACCAGGGAGGGCATGCTTCTCGCGCTCGATTTCACCGCGGACTTCAACACCGGCGCATATTCGTCCTGGGGACCGACGGTGGCCGCGCGGGTTCCGGTGCACGCCTCCGGGCCATATCTTGTGCCAAATTACCGGGCGGTCACGCGGGCGCTGCATACGAATCTGGTGCCGGCCGGAGCGTTTCGCGGTTTTGGCGTTCCGCAGGCCACGATTGCGGTCGAACAGCTCTACGACCAACTCGCCGAACGGATTGATATGGACCCGCTGGAGTTTCGCATTCAGAATGCGCTCACCGATCAGTTGCCCACGGTTACTGGGCAAGTGCTTGGCGAGGGCGTGGGCATTCGCCAGTGTCTGGAAGCGTTGCGACCGCGCTGGACCGCAGCGCGATCGCAGGCTGAGACTTTCAATCGATCAGCCAGCGGACCGATTCGCCGCGGCGTAGGCGTAGCAGGAATGTGGTATGGCTGCGGAAATACCTCGCTGCCCAATCCTTCGACGATTCGCGTCGGGCTGAAACCGGATGGCCGCATCTCGCTGCATCAGGGAGCGGTAGACATCGGGCAGGGATCGAACACGGTGGTGGCGCAGATCTGCGCCGACGCCCTCGGTGCTCCCATTGCGCAATTTGACTTGATTTCTGGCGATACGTTTCTTTCTCCGGATTGCGGCAAGACTTCGGCATCGCGTCAGACATTTGTTACCGGCAAGGCTGCATATCTGGCCGGGCAGAAACTACGGCTGGAGATATTGAGGCTTGCGGGTAAGAACGAGCCGGCAGAAATTGAGTTTTCAGACTCAGGAATCAAAATGCGGTGCGCGAAGGCCGAGAGCATTCTCGTTTTGAATGACCTGCCGCTCGATTCGCATGGCTATGTCGCGAGTGCCGAAGCGACGTTTGATCCTCCAACCCAGCCGCTCGACGAAAATGGCCAGGGCATTCCCTATGCTGTGTACGGATTCGGAGCGCACATGGCCGAGTTGGAAGTGGACATCGAACTGGGAACGGTGCGCGTGCTGAAGATTACCGCGGCGCACGATGTCGGCCGTGCCATCAACCCCACGCTCATCGAGGGACAGATTGAAGGCGGCGTGGCGCAAGGCCTGGGCATGGCGCTGATGGAGGAATTTATTCCCGGCAAAGAGAATCTGCACGATTATCTGATTCCTACCGCCGGAGACATTCCGCCGGTAGAGTCCATCTTGATCGAGTGTCCGTCTTCGATTGGACCTTACGGGGCGAAGGGCATCGGTGAGCAGGCCGTGATCCCGACCGCTCCAGCAGTGCTCAACGCCATTTATCATGCGACCGGCGCGCGCGTGAAGAAGCTGCCGGCCACTCCCGACCGTCTGCGTGCGGCGATCCTCGCCAAGTCCGGAGGTGCGCGTGGCTGACGATGCCATCCGCTGCGACGCCTGCCCGGTGCTTTGCTACATCAAGCCCGGACGCACCGGTTCGTGCGACCGCTACGCCAACCATGACGGGCAGTTGGTGCGGCTCGATCCGCATGTAGTGTTGGAACGTAGCGTCGAGCGTGGAGAATCGGTGGTGCCATTTCTTGAGCGCAGCCAGGACTGGGACGGCAATCCCGTGCTGCGCGCGGAAACGTTTGTCACCGCGATTGGCGCGGGGACGACCTATCCCGACTACAAGCCGGCGCCATTCATCATTTCGTCGCAGGTCGAGGGAGTGGATATGGTCACCGTGGTGACTGAGGGAATTTTCAGCTATTGCGGCGTGAAGGTGAAGGTTGACACCGATCGGCATCTCGGCGCGGAGTGTGCCACGGTGCGGTCACAGGGCGAAGCCGTCGGTCATGTCACCACTAGCGAATACGGTTCGCAGATGATGTCACTTGGCGGTGTGCGCCACCTGACCGGAGGCAGCCGTCATGAAGGTGTTGCGACCTGTGACACGCTTTTGCATCTGAGCAATGGCAAGCCGGTGGAGTTGGCGATTGACGGTGGCGCGAAAGTTATCGTGCAGGCGGGACAGCCGCCGGTGGTGGACGGTGTGCGAGAAGAGAGAATGCGCGTTGGCTGCGGATCGGCCACCATCGGCATGTTCGCCAAACAGTGGTTTGGCAAAGTGGATGATGTGGTGGTGGTGGATGATCACATCACCGGAGTGCTCTCCGAGCATCAGGCGGGCAAGCTGTTGGGAGTGAAGGAAACCGGCATCAAGCTGAAAGGCCGCCGTTCCACGCCCGGACGCTATTTTCAAGTGGCCGAGCCGGGCACGTCCTGGGGCGGCACTAACATTGAAGATCCCCTCACTATTCTCGGGAGCTTCAACGCCAAAAAAGCCTGGCCTGGCTTGCGGCTGCTGATGGTGAGCACAACCGGTGAGCATTACGGCTACTTCGAACTTGACGGTGAACTGAAGCCAGTGGAAAAAGAACTTCCCGCGAGGTTGCGAGAATCGGTGGAGCGCATACGCGAAAACTGCGAACCCGCGCTCTGCAGCGTGTTGTTCATGGGCGGCGCCGGAGGGTCGTTGCGCGCGGGTGTGACGGAGAATCCAGTGCGACTGACACACTCCGTGCGCGATGCATTGACTCGCGTGACCTGCGGCGGCGCCCCCGTCTATGTGTGGCCAGGTGGGGGCATCACATTCATGGTGGATGTCACGCGCCTGCCGGGCAACGCGTTTGGCTATGTTCCCACACCGGCGCTGGTTGCGCCGATTGAGTTCACATTGAAGCTGGCGGACTACGCGAAGCTGGGCGGCTATGTGGATAGCGTTCGCCCGCTGGAATCGATGCTCAGCGAAGACGAGCGCCGTAGGCGTTTGCAGGCGCACGCGGATAATCCCTGGCCGCTGGGTCCGGAAGGCAAGGGCCACCGATGATTCATTCCGTGCTGACCAACCGCCTGCAAGTCCAGCGCTTGCCGGATGGGCGACTGCATCTGCATGATGGGCCGATTGACCTGATCATTATGGCTTTTGGCGCGGAGGCGGAGGTCGAGCAGTCCTACCGTGCTGCCGTCCAACGCTTTGGGACTGTTTTAGATGAGCTGTGTGCCGAGTTGCCGCAACTCCGCGAACGCTCACGCGCTGGCGTTTCGCGACTCAACGGGGTGGTTGCACGGCGGATGGAACGCGCAGTCGCGCCATTCGCTGACGAATGTTTCATCACGCCGATGGCTGCGGTGGCCGGCGCGGTAGCGGAAGAAGTTCTCCTTGCGATGACTTCCGTGGCGGAACTGGACCGCGCTTATGTGAATAACGGCGGCGACATGGCACTGTATCTCGCCGGAGGCGCGTCTTTTGCCGTCGGAATGATTGAGCGCCCGGACCGGCCTTCACTGTTTGGATCGCTCACCGTCCTTGCCGATGATCCCGTGCGCGGGATTGCGACCAGTGGTTGGCGCGGACGCAGTTTTTCTCTCGGCATTGCCGACGCGGTCACCGTGCTCGCCGACCATGCCGCCCAAGCGGACGCCGCTGCGACGATCATCGCCAATGCCGTGGATCTCGTCGGACATCCTGCGATCACGCGCGTTCCCGCACGGGAACTTGCGCCGGACAGCGATCTAGGCGACAGGCTGGTGACTCAAAATGTCGGCGCGCTCACGCCCCAGGAAATTGAGGATGCGCTCAATGCCGGAGTCTCGTGCGCTCGCCAATTGCTGGACCGCGGTTTAATTCGCGCCGCCGCGCTTTGCCTACAAGGAGAGACGGTACTCGCTGGAATCGGCGCTGCTCCGGCTATCATGTCTGTTTGCGAAACTAAGGGGAGCGTGGTTCATGCCTGAAGTCATCGTCCGCAAGAAGCTGATCATGCTGGAGGAGATATTCCACGAAGGCGGGCCACGCTCGGCCAAGCCGCTACGCCGGGCCGCTGCGCTCGTGGTGATCCGGAATCCATTCGCTGGCTCATATGTGGAGGCGATCGCCGGCTTCATGGACGATCTTAAGCCGCTGGGCTTGCAGATGGCGCGCGATCTGGTGGCTGCCCTTGGCGGAGATGCGAAAGTCGTCGAGGGGTACGGCAAGGGAGCGATTGTTGGGGCGGCCGGCGAAATCGAACACGGCGCGCTGTGGCATGCTCCCGGCGGCTACGGCATGCGCGAAGTGCTGGGCGGGGCCAAGGCGATCGTGGCTTCCACCAAGAAGGTGGGCGGCCCCGGCACGCGGCTCGACATTCCCGTCACCCACATCAACGCATCTTATGTGCGCAGCCACTTTGATGCGATGGAAGTTGGCATCAACGACGCCCCACGGGCGGACGAGATGGTCCTGGCGCTGGTGATGACCACCGGCGCACGCGTGCATGCGCGAGTGGGCGGGCTCAATGCCGCGGAGATCAAGGGAGAAGACGGACTGCGATGAAGGCAAAGATCAGGAAGCTGGCGATCTTCGTCGAGGAAGTGCACCGCGAGATGGACCGCGCGGTCGCGCCCCCAACCCGGCGCGCGGCGGCGGTTGCCGTCATCGAGAATCCGCTTGCGGGTACGTACGTGGAGGACTTGACCGAACTGATGGAGATTGGCGAAGAACTGGGAGAGTTGTTGACCCAGCGCGCCGTGGCTGCGCTCGGCATCGCCGGACCGACGGCTGAGAGTTACGGGAAGGCCGCAGCAGTGGGGGAAAACGGCGAACTGGAACACGCCGCCGCCGTGCTGCATCCCAAGCTGGGGACGCCGGTGCGTCGCGTGCTGGGCAAGGGTGCTGCCTTGATCCCGTCGTCGAAGAAGCGGGGCGGGCCGGGCGTTGCGCTGGATATTCCGCTCGGTCATAAAGACGCGGCATTTGTGCGCAGTCACTTTGACGGCATGGAAGTGCGTCTGAATGATGCGCCGCGCGCCAACGAAATCATGGTGGCGATCGCGGTCACCGACAGCGGCCGCCCGCTGCCGCGCGTCGGGGGGCTGACCAAAGATCAGATCAAGGGCGAAGACGGGTTGCGGTAGAACTCTGTGAATCCGCAAACGGTCAATGAGCAGGCGATACCGCGCGCATCAGAAAAGAAATGTCCCCGACCCTGTAGATCATCTTGCCGGACGAGTCCGGCGATCCTGTGATCTTTCCTGCGCGTACGGCGTCGAAGGCGGTCACTAAGCGTGGCAAGACCGTGGGCGGGGCCACAGGAATGTTGTGTGCGCCGAGAACTGTCTTGACCTGCGGCGCCAGCGTAGCCAGACGCCGGATCGAAGCCGCATAGGCGTCGAGGTCAGTTTCCGGGCGAAACAGCCAGATGGCGGCAGGATAGTAGGTGTCGCCGGTAAACAGCAGGCCGCTGCGGCGGTCGAATAGAGAGATCGCATCGGGCGTGTGACCGGGTGTTGCGATCACTTCCAGAGTCCGGCCTCCGAGTTCAATGCGGTCGCCGTCGTGAGTGTAGGCAGTGATTTTCCACGAGCGCGTCGCATAGGTTTTCGGGTCAAAACCTTTCGGCAGAGTGCCGCAGATTTGGTCTGGCGTGATTTCGGCCTGCGCGTCTTCGCGTGAGCCGCGCGCGTTCTTCCGTGTAAAGCCGGTATTCATTCCGTAGACCGCGTTGAATTCCCAGTTGCCGCCAACGTGGTCGTCGTGGGTATGAGAATTCAGCACATTGACCGGTAGTTTGGTGAGTTCGGCTACGACTCTCTTGATGTCGCTGATGCCCATGCCGGTGTCAAACAAAAGGGCCCGAGTTTCGCCGACAATCAGGTAGCTGATGGTTTCTTCCGCCTGATGCGGTTCGTAGATGGCGAAGACGCCAGGAGCGACCCGGTAGACTTCAAACCAAGAATCGCCGATGGAGACCCGCTCGAGATTCTTGTATTCGGGCCGCGGCTGTGCGCGGCACCACTCGGGAAGCTCAGCTTGCGCGAACAGCGACGTAACCGGAACACTGAGGCAAATTGCGAGACAGATCGCGAGCATGATTGCTCTTCTATGCATGGACAACCTCCGGCACGCGCGTGGCCGGCGGTGTATTGCGGCTGCGTTGAACGCTGACCGCTCCATCGGTGATGACCATCCCGATCCCGGGCAGATCCCCCTTATGAATACTGTCGAGCAAATTCTTGCCGGAGGAATGCTGCGCAGTGTCCATGAGAACAAAGCTGGCTTCTCTTCCTTTGGCAATCAGGCCGCAATTCAGCGCACGAATCCTGGCGGTGTTGCCGGTGGCGAGGCAAACGGCCACCTCAGCGGGGATTTCGCCCAGCGACGAAAGCATGGAAATCATCCGCAAAATGCCGAGCGGCTGCACGCCTGATCCCGCTGGTGAGTCCGTGCCTAGAATCACGCGATGCAACTGCTTCAGTTCTTGGGCAGTCCGCAAGGCAAGCAGGCCGGCGCGTTCGTTTCCGTTGTGTACGATTTCCAGCGCGCGTGTGGAACGTTCGCACAGCGCGACGATCTGATCGTCGGGCAACGCGGTGTGGCCGCCGTTGATGTGGCCGATCACGTCGGCGTCGGTTTCAAGCACCATGTCTTTGTCAATCAGGCTCGATCCTGGAATCGAAGGGCCGCCGGTGTGGATGGTGCTTTGGATGCCGTATTTGCGCGCCCATGCGACCATCTTTCGCGCGGTGGTGCCGTCTTTCACGCTGCCCAGCCCCACTTCGCCCAGAATCGTCACGCCCGCCGCGGCCAGTTCTTTGAAGTCATCTTCCACCATGCCTTGCTCAATCACGGGCGCGCCGGCATACACCTTCGCGCCACCGGGACGGAAGTTGTGAAACGCGCGCTGGGCAAACACCGCCATGGCTTTCAGTCCGACAATGTCTTTGGGGCGCCCGGGAGTATGCACCTCGCCGGCGGAGATCATCGTGGTGACGCCGCCGTGCAGGCAGCTGTCAATCCAGCCTAGTTGGTTCTGCCGCGGAGTCCAGTCGCCACAGACCGGATGCACATGGCTGTCTATCAGGCCGGGAGCAAGCGCGCATCCTTTGGCGTCAATCGTTGTGGTCGCGCCCGCAGTGTTCATAGCGCTGGCTCGACCGACGGACTCTATGATGCCGTTGACGGCGATCACGGCGTCGGCGTCGAGGATGGGATGATCGAGGTCTCCGCTGAGCAGCAAGCCGATATTGCGAATGACCAATTTCGAGTGAGTGTTGGAAGTTGGTGCAGGGTCGTGACTCATGGCTCTAAGTTTCTACGGGAATTGAGCTGAGAGCGCAAGCGGTCGGGCGTGATGCAAAGTCTTCAACCACAGGGGACACAGGGGTGCACAGAGGAGAATAATTAAGTCGAGGCCATGTTCGTCGGGCCTGTTGCGGCGGACAGGACGCGGCTTGGGATTTCTGTTAACCTCCAGTTTCCGGAGCGAGTCATGTCTTCATCCAACGTGGTGCTTTGGGAAGTGGATACGCAAGCGGATTTCATGCTGCCCTCGGGGAAACTCTACGTTCCCGGCGCGGAGAAACTTTTGCCCAAACTTCGCCAACTGACGGATGCAGCGCGAGAGGGACGAGGTTTTCTGGTATCTCACGGCTGCTATCACGCGCCGAACGATCCTGAGTTCGCGCAGTTCCCGCCGCACTGCGTTCGCGGGACGGCGGGCGCGGAATTCGTCCCTGAAGCACTGACCGATAAAGTGTTGCGCGTTCCCAATGATCTGAACTTCCGGCTCCCGGGGGACTTTTCTGCTTGCCAGCAGGTTTTGATGGAGAAGCAAACGTTCGATATCTTCGAAACCTGCCACGCCGAAGAAGTGGTGAGTCGCTTTGACCGACATGTGGAGTTCGCGGTGTTTGGCGTGGTAACGGAAATCTGCGTGGTCCGTGCCGCGCGCGGATTGCTCAACCGCGGACGCCGGGTCGCGCTGGTCACCGATGCAATTGAAACGTTGAAGCCGGAGGACGGACAGCGGACCGTCTCCGAGTTACGACAACTGGGCGCGCGGCTCACGACGACTGCGGAAGTTCTAGCAACGCTTAACGGCTCGTAGACGGGCGCGAACGAGTCAACGACCCAATAAACCAGGAGAGAAGCAATGCGGTTTTGCCGAATTCAAATGCCCAGCGGGATCGAGTATGGCTTCATTGAAGTCATAGCCGGCCAGGATGCGGTAACGAGCCTCTTCCATGAGTTGCCGTTGCCCAATACGCGGCCACGGACGAGCCCCATCCCTCCGCTGCCGCTGGCTGATGCGAGCGTGCTTGCTCCCGTGCTTCCTTCCAAGATCGTGTGCGTCGGGCGCAACTATCGCGAGCATGCGGCCGAACTCGGCCATGAGGTCCCGAAAGAGCCTTTGATTTTCATGAAGCCGCCCACGGCGCTACTCGATCCCGGAGGCACGATTCTGCGGCCGAAAATTTCGCAGCGCACCGACTTTGAAGGCGAGCTGGGCGTAGTGATCGGCAAACGTTGCCACAAGCTTCACGCGGATGAAGATGTGCGGAACTATATTCTGGGTTACACCGCGGTGAATGATTTCACGGCGCGTGACCTGCAAAACAAAGACGGCCAATGGACCCGGGCCAAGGGTTTCGACACATTCTGTCCTGTCGGCCCGGTGGTGACCGACGAGATTGATCCGTGGAAGGGGGTTGCGGTCGAAACCCGAGTGAACGGCGTGGTACGCCAGAAAGGCACGACCCGCGACTTTATTTTCGCGCTGGACGTGGTCATCCGTCATATCTCCGCGTTCATGACGCTGCTGCCCGGAGACTTGATTGCAACCGGAACGCCCAGCGGCGTAGGGCCAGTGGTGGCGGGAGATGTAGTGGAAGTCATCGTGGAAGGCGTAGGGACGTTGAGGAACAAGATCGCGGACGAATAGATTCGTGTGTGGGGCGGCCACTCTTGTGGCCGCTTGTGATCTTGTTTTTGAATATTTGACGCGAGAGGCGCGGACGCGCATTTACGGGTCGTGACAAGTCAACACCAAGCCAACGTCAAAAGCGGCGAGAAGAGTGGTACGCCCCACACGTTTAGCGTTTCTTCTTGCCGCGCCAGGCAAGCAACATCATCACGCACCCGAAGGCCAACAGCACCAGCCCCCATCCGAAATTGACATTGACGCCGAGCGAGCGCTCGTACAGGCGCGGATCGCTCACGAGCCCGTACACCGACAGAATGATCCCGAACGTTGTGAACATGACGCCGATTGGCCAGCGAAGATCGAGTCCCATAAGCTCCTTTGTCGCGGTCTACCAGAACACAAAATTCAGCAATGCGGTGCACGCCAGCACGATTACCCCCAGATAAGCCGGACGCTTATACCAGGGATCGTTATCTTCCCGGGGCCGTGGAGTCATGGAATAGACCAGACCCACCAGCCTGCTTTCGTCGGGTGCGCGAGTGGCGAGGCTCACCGCGATGGTGACCAGAAAGCACGAACTCCAGGAGAAGATCGCGGTCCAGAAATTCTGCGCCATTTCGCTGGGATACGTGTGCAAGATGGCGAGCCAACCGCCCTTGATGCCGGGGATGGCGCCCGCCGAAATCGTCAACCCGTGGTGCAGAGCCGCGCCCAGCGTGCCAGAGAGTAATCCAACAAACGCACCGTGCCCGGTGGCGCGTTTCCAGAACATGCCCAGCAGGAAGGTGGCAAACAGCGGTGCATTGACGAACGCGAACACCAGTTGCAGCATGTCCATGATGTTGTTGAATCGCGTCGCGGTGTAGGCCGCTGCTAGTGACAGGGCTATACCAAATACGGTTGCGATGCGGCCCATGCGCAGGTAGTGGTCGTCGCTTGCGCCCGGACGGATGTAGGACTGGTAGATGTCGTAAGTCCACACGGTATTAAACGCGGTCACGTTGCCCGCCATCCCCGACATGAAGCTAGCCAACAGTGCGGTCAATCCCAGCCCCAGAATTCCGCTGGGAAAGTAACGCAGCAGCATGTTGGGGATCGCCAGATCGTAGTCGAGCTGAGGTTTGCCGTTGCTGTCCAGCACCGCGGCGCCGGTGGTGGGGTTCACTTTCACCGGAATGATGCCCTGACCCTGGGCTGCAGCCTGCATGGTCTGACCCGGAACGTGCGCGGTGATCGCCGGGATCGAGATCGCGATCAGACCGGGCAGGATCACGAGGAACGGGAACAGCATTTTTGGCATGGCGGCAATCAGCGGCGTCCGCCGCGCTGATCCCATGGAGTCGGCTGCCATGGCGCGCTGCACCACCAGAAAATCGGTACACCAGTATCCGAAAGATAGGACAAATCCCAGCCCCATGCTGAGACCAAACCACTCCACGCCCAGACGGTTGGTGCTGGCCGATCCCATCCCGACCCACAAATGCGTGTAAGACGGATCGAGCGAGCGCTGCAGTCCTTTCCATCCGCCCACATTGCGCAAGCCCAGCCACACCAGCGGTGCAAAGCCGGCGACGATCAGAAAAAATTGCAGCACTTCGTTGTAGATGGCGCTGGTCAGGCCGCCCAGCAGGATGTAGGCCAGCACCACAGCCGCCGAGATCAGCATGGACGCGTGAAAAATCATGCCCTGACCGATGCCGAGATGCTGAAAAGGCACGTCGAGAATATGCAGAATCTGAATGAGCTTGGCCATGGCGTACATGGAGATGCCGGAAGAGAACACGGTCATGACCGCGAAAGAAATCGCGTTGAGGGCGCGGGTTTTTTCGTCAAACCGCAGCCGCAAATACTCCGGCACCGAGCGGGCTTTCGATCCATAGTAAAACGGCATCATGAAGACGCCGACGAACACCATGGCGGGGATGGCGCCAATCCAATAAAGATGGCTGGTGGCGATGCCATATTTCGCGCCGCTGGCGGCCATTCCGATGACTTCCTGCGCGCCCAGGTTGGCGGAAATAAACGCCAGCCCACAGATCCAGGCCGGGATGGAGCGTCCCGCCAGGAAATAGTCTGAACTGGTTTTTACGTAGCGTTTTACCGCCGCGCCAATGCCGAGTACGAAAACAAAGTAAACGGCGATGATCAGCCAATCCACCGGGGCGAGGGTCAAAGTGTGGTCCTCTTCAGGTCAGGAGTCGGAACGAAGAAAGGATTAAACCACGACCCGTGCGAGGCCGCAAGCGTTGCGCGGTGGAGCGGCTGCGGGACAGGAGTCTACGGCCGCTTTGGTGTAAGTCCGCAGAGAGTGTGAAACCGCGCGCTGTCGAGACCGGACGGTGAAAACTCCGCAATTTCCGGCCCACGCGGTGTGTTGAACTCTACGCGGAAAAGTGTCGCGCCCAGCAGTTCGCGGGTGGTGCCCTTGTCCATGGCGAGAAAATGTCCCTCGACCCAGTTCCAACTGTGACTGCTGGCATGGTTGTCGGCGCGGACGCGGACTTCCATTTGCGGACGTCCCCAGAAGCTGGGACGGTCAGGGCCGGCCAGCCTGGTGTTGGGGCGGAAATCGCTGAGCTGGAGTTTACCCGCGGTGCAGAACAAAATGATTTTCGCGCGGTCGTCGGCGTCGGTGGCGTCATTGGCCAGCAGTTCGATGCGAGCGCGTTTTTGGGTGGTCATGCGGTCTTCGGCGTTGTACTCGGTCCATTTCCCGCCGAGGCTTGTGCCATGCTCCGCCGCATGATCCTGCGCGGCGGCGATGGAGAAGCCCGCCGCTGAGCACATCAGAAGGCAGGCCGTGAACAACCGGCTCACCGGAAAAGTTCTACGAGTCAGAGTAAGGGTCGTCGGAGTCATAAGCTAATTGTAGGATGGCCTGCAGGGTCTTTCGCGTTGGCCCGGCCATGGAAAAATTTGGCTTAGTGGACGAATTTATAGTCCACGATGGAGGCCGCGAGTGCGATCTGTGGCGAGTCCTGAGTCGCGGACTCTTCCGCTTCCGGATCGCGGTAGCGCATGATGCGTCCCTGACAAACCACGTTGCTGTTGGGCTGGCCTGAAATGTCCTCGGGCATCTCAAACACCATCTCCACCAAGGCGTTCACCGGCAACGGTTGCGGGCCGTGGAACAGGATTCCGGTCTGGCTGATATTTTCCACCATACCCTCAAACCAGGTGGCGGTGCGGTTCACGCGGTAACGGACAGGCAAGTCCACCCGCAGCCGGCGCGCCCGGGGTGTCCAGGTTGGACGTTTCTCACGTTTGTGGGAGCGGCGGATGCCGGTTTCGAGCTTGTGTTCCACGCGCTCGGTCCGTTTCATCGTTTCCCAATCGTATTTGTAGGCGGCCGCGCACACCATGCAGACCTGATAATACTCACCGTCGGCGGAGCGGCGGGGCCAGGAAAACTCGTGGGAACACGTCCCCAAAGTCAGTAAGTCTTTGATCTTCTGTGGCATGGCGGTTGGGTCGGGATCGCCGACTGACGCAGCATCATCATCGCCGACGCCGAACGGTTTGGATAGGTTACCTTCGTGTATGCCCTACGCCGTGGCGTGTATCATCCTGCCATGTCCTCCGATTCGCGGGTCGGCGCGTTTGTGCTGGTGGGGGGCCGCAGTTCTCGCATGGGTTGTGACAAGGCAATGCTGAAGGTCGGGGGACAGGCTCTTTTGGAGCGCACGATTCAGTGTGCGCGAACGATTGCCGCGGAGGTGGCGGTTGTGGCCAGTTTGTCCCAGGTGAGGGCTGCCCAATTCGCCGGATGCGGGACGATCGTCGAGGACACGTACAGCGATTGTGGTCCGCTCGGCGGCATTCATGCTGCGCTGCGGGGATCGCAGAGGGACCTGAATCTAGTGCTGGCGGTGGACTTGCCGGGCCTGACCGCGGAATTTCTGCGATTTCTTGTGAACACAGCTTCGCAGCAGCACACCGCGCACGCTGTGGTCCCGGAATATGACGGGCGATGGCACCCGCTGTGTGCGGTGTACAGGCGCGAGTTTGCAGAGGCGGCGGAAGACGCCTTGAAGTTGCGCCGCTACCGCATTGATCGGCTCTTTGAAATCGTGCCCACGCACAAGATCACACACGCGGAACTGGAAGCCGCCGGCTTCGCGGCGGCTATTTTTCGCAATGTGAATACGATGGCAGACTTCGAGCTAGCAAAGAGAGCGCATGACTGACACTGCAATGCAGCCTTACATCGAGTTCCGCGACGTCTGCAAGGCGTTCGGGGACAAGGTTGTGCTGGACCACGTCAGCTTTGACGTCAAACCGGCGGAAACCGTCTGTATTCTCGGGCGCAGTGGAGTGGGAAAATCGGTTGCGCTGCACCATATTGTTGGTTTCCTCAAACCCGACGCCGGACAAGTGATTGTCGCCGGGCAGGACGTGGCCCTCGCTTCGGAGGACCAGTTGGTTGAGCTCCGCAAGCGAGTCAGCATGGTTTTTCAAAACGGCGCGCTGTTTGATTCGCTGACCGTCGGCGAAAACGTAGCCTTCCCGCTGCGAGAGCACCGCGAGTTGGGGGAAGATCAAATCTACGAAGTGGTGGACGGACTGTTGCAGATGGTGGGGGTGCGAGAAATGCGCGATCTGCTGCCGTCGGACCTCTCGACGGGAATGAAGCGATCAGTGGCGATCGCGCGGGCGCTGGCGGCGCGGCCGGAGTGCATCCTCTACGACGAACCGACCACCATGGTGGACCCGCTAATGGCGCAACTGCTGGGCGATTTGATCAAGCGGCTGAATGGGCAATTGAAACTGACCAGCGTGGTGGTGACGCACGACATGCGGCTGGCCCAGAAACTGGCGGACCGCGTCGTGTTTCTGCACGAAGGCAAGGCGGTTTTCTTTGGAACTTATTCGGACATGGAGCGGTCGGGACTGGAAATCATTCAGGAATTTCTGGAACTGGACGCGGTGAAAATTGAAGGGTAAGACGGCTCGTCCTTAGCGCTAGCGCTGTCGCGCAAGTTCGATGGGTATCAGGCTTAGGGTTCGTATCCGGGCGCGGCTTCAGCCGCCGGATCGCGAACTTCCAGCGGTCTTTACGGCTTCTCTTCTCGTTCGCGGTGCCCCGAACACCTGAGCACGGGCAGGCGCGGATATTTTGGAAACTGCGGGTCGGTCAACGAAAGCTGGCAAAGCAGAAATGTAGAGCCGCGATCATTGGTGATGGTGCGGGCGTGGGTGCAAGAAGAGCAAAGGCCGCCCGCCGAAGACGCGCTGAAGGAGATCTGCATAGGCTGCCATCACGTTACCAGGCTAGAAGCCCTGTTTCACCAAGTCCACAACCCGCAGGGAATGAGCCCCCGCGCGCGCGCCCATCATCTTCTCGACATATTTCGCGATCAGATCAGCTTCCAAATTGATGGGTGCGCCGGGCGCGAGCGACGCCAGGTTCGTCATCTCAATGGTGTGAGGGATGACGGCGACGGTGCAACGTGGGCCGTCGAGTTTTGCCACGGTCAGGCTTATGCCCTCGATTGTGATCGACCCTTTGTACACCGTGTAGCGCTCCACCTCGGGTGGCAGTTCGATGTGCAGCCACCAGTTTTCTGAGTCAGCATTCTGCGGGTCGGCGATGCGTTCCAGACTGATAAGCTTTCCCACCCCATCCACATGTCCCTGCACGATGTGTCCGCCGAAACGTCCGTCAGCAGCCATGGGGCGTTCCAGATTGACGTGCGCACCTTCAGCCACGCGCGAAAACGAAGTACGGGCCCAGGTCTCGGGCGCAAGGTCGGCACGGAATGAATTGGGTTGGATGTCGAGGGCGGTGAGGCAAACGCCGCTTACGCTGACGCTGTCGCCCGGGCGCAAGCCGGGGATCACGGTTTTCGCAGCGATGGTGACGCTGCGGTTCTCTCCGTGCTGCTCGATGCGACGGACGGTCCCGACTTCTTCAATGATTCCGGTGAACATGGAGGACCCCTTGCATCATGATAAATCCACAAGGGTGACGCGGCGGCGCGGAGAAGTGTTATTCCGCATAGGGATCGCGCAAGTAGCCTTCCACGGCGAAGTCGTCGCCAAATTGATGCAGGCGGACTTTCGATAAATTCACATCGGAAGCAATCTCAGCAAATGGAACGGATTTCGCACCGCGCATGAATTTCGGTGCGTAGTAGAGGAATAATTTGTCGGCAAGGCCAGCTTTCAACAGAGCCGAGTTGATCCGCGAGCCACCTTCGCACATCACGCTGGTAATTTGGAGTTGAGCGAGGCGGCGAAAAACGCTGGACAAGTCGGGCCCTGCGCCGTCGTCGCCGCGAGGAATCTCTTCGACCTGAACGCCGTGCTGCTCCAGTTCTTTGCGGCGGGATGGACCGGCTGGGGAGCAAAACACAAGCACGTCATTGCTTCCGCCAGCGATGCTTTGAACGATCCGCGCCGCAGGTGGCAGGCGCAATGCGGAATCGAGGACGACTCGCAACAAGGGACGGCGACGGGGCAGGCCGCTGCGATCAGTGAGCAGGGGATTGTCTGCAAGGACCGTGCCGATGCCGGTCAGAATGGCATCGTGCTGATGGCGAAGTGTGTGTACGTGGGCGCGGGCGGCTTCTCCCGTGATCCACTCATTCGCGTTGCGGTCGGCTGTGGATTGCGCTGAGGGCGGATGACCCGTCGCCCCGATCTGCCCGTCAAGCGACATCGCCGACTTGAGTGTGACAAACGGAACTCTGTGCCGGATGTAGCGCGCGAAGGCCTCATTGAGCCGTCGTGCGGGTTCGGCAAGCGGCCCGATCTCCACCGCAATACCGGCAGCGCGAAGCCGGGCAAAACCTTGTCCGCTGACTGTGGGATTGGGATCGGCGATGGAAGCGACGACGCGGCGAATTCCTGCTGCGATGACGGCATCGGCGCAAGGTCCCGTGCGACCCTGGTGCGAGCACGGCTCGAGATTGATATAGAGGGTTGACCCGCGAGCGCGCGAACCAGCTTGCTCGATGGCAAGAACTTCCGCGTGCTTCAATCCGGCATAGGTATGAAAGCCGCGTCCGACGACTGCCCGGTGATCGTCTACCAAAATCGCGCCCACGTGCGGATTCGGCGATGCCAGGCCAACGCCCTGCGCGGCAAGGTCGAGGGCCTGCTGTGAAAACTGCTCGTCGGTGGAGTGATCGGGCATGGGGTGCTCTAAGAGCGGCGAGGTGGAAAGTCGCGAAAGCAGTCGTCTTCAGGCTCCGCGACGGCCGCTCCGCTTCGACCCTTCGGACCGCGATGCACCGGCGCCATCGAGTAGGCATACGGATCACCCGGAAATTGCGGCGGCTGCGTCTTCCGGAACCGCCGAAGCAGTGAAGTCAGGAAAGTTCTGATCCGCGAAGGTTTGTCACTTGCATTCCGCATGGCACCTCCTACTCAAACAGCGAGTCCACAAATTCTTTCGGATCAAACGGCAGCAGGTCCGCCACCTGCTCGCCGACGCCGACAAAGCGCACCGGCAAGCCGAGCTCGCGTGAGATTGCAACCACCACGCCGCCCTTGGCAGTGCCATCGAGCTTGGTGAGTACGATGCCGGTCACTCCGGCGGCCTTGGTGAACTGGCGGGCCTGCTGCAGCCCGTTCTGACCGGTGGTTGCATCCATGACCAGCAACGTCTCGTGCGGAGCGCCGGGAACGATGCGCTGGGCGGTGCGCGTCATCTTTTCCAGTTCGTCCATCAGCCCAGTCTTGGTGTGAAGGCGTCCGGCGGTGTCCACGAGAACCAGATCGGACTTGCGCGCCTGCGCCGCTTGCAGCGCATCGAACAGCACGGCTGCGGGATCGCCGCCGGGCTTGGTCTTGACCAGATCGGTGTGGCTGCGCTGGCTCCAGATTTCTAGTTGCTCGATGGCCGCAGCGCGAAAAGTATCGGCCGCGCAAAGCAGGACGGACTTGCCCTGCGATTTGAAATAGTGCGCCAGCTTGCCAATCGATGTCGTTTTACCCGTGCCGTTGACTCCCACGACGAGCACAACTGTGGGGCCGCTCGCGGCAAACTGTAGCGGGCGCGAATCCGCCTGGTTGAGGATCGTCAACAGTTCTTCCTTGAGCAGTCGCTTGAGTTCGGCCGAGTCGTGAATCTGCTTGCGGTCGGCCTTGCGGCGCAGATGTTCAAGGACTTCGTCGGTGGTGACCGTGCCGAGATCGGCGCCGATCAGCGTGGCTTCCAGGTCGTCGAGCGTGCCGCGGTCAATTTCTTTGCCGATGGAGACGACATCATCAATCCGCGCGGACAGGGTCTCGCGCGTGCGTGTCACCGCCTGCTTCATCCGCTCAAACAGGCCGGGCTTTGATTCTGTTTCCTTGTCGCTCGCTTTGCCGAACAGGGATTTGAGCATGATGGGCGCTATGAGATCATTATATCGGGGGCGAGGACGATGGTCGGCACTATCAAGACGCTGGAAAGAGCCGCTCCAGATGTTCTTCGGCGAATTCGCCGGGTGCAAGCTTTCACCATCGCATGGATGAGCGGAGAGGTGTTCGTTGGCCTCTTTGCAGCGTGGAAGGCACGCAGTCCCGCGCTGTTGGCCTTCGGCGGAGACAGTGCCGTCGAGCTTTTCTCGGCAGTCGTGGTCTTGTGGCGATTTCGCGTAACCGCCAACCACGGAGACGCAGAAACGCGCGCTGCCCGTGTCGCGGGCACCTTGTTGTTTGTGTTGGCGATGTTTGTCACACTCAGTTCGATCCTGAGTTTGTTCGGCCACATCCAGGCGCAGCCGTCTTTTCTTGGCATTGGAATTTTAGTGGCGGCAGCCGTCATTATGCCAGGGCTTGCCAGGGAGAAGCGCCGTTTGTCATCGGCGACCGGCAGCGCCGCATTAAGGGCGGACGCCGCAGAGTCGGCGTTGTGTGCCTACCTTTCTTTGATTGCCCTGGCCGGGCTGGCCACCGGCGTGATTTGGCACGTAAAGAGCGCAGACCCGATCGCGGCGCTGGTAATCGTTCCGCTCATTGTTTGGGAGGGTCGGGAAACCTTCCGCGGCAGAGCCTGCGGTTGTGGCTAGTTTGCTTGCTGTCCCAGCATCGCTCAGTTCGATTGTGCGTCATGCAGTTTCTCGTCCACTGAGATGTGCATGAGCTTGATCACAGCGCCATACAAGCGCTGTCGGGTTTCGTGACGTTCATAGGCGCGTGTGACGTAACGGACGCGCACCTCGACCGATGATCCCGTCGGGCGCACATTGATCGCCGGTTCCGCGGAGAAGGACGGCATGCGGTAACGATGCGTGGCCTGCCCCCATTCTTCCTCGGCGAGTTTTGCGTTTTTCTCGGTCTCCTGCGCGACCATCTTTTGCAGCGCCTCAATCAGCACATAAGGGTCCTGGCCCGCCGGAATGTTGAGTTGCAGTTCGTCCCACATCCACTGCCCTGAGGTGGAGAAGTTAAAGAAGTGGCCTTCCATGGCGAAGCTGTTGACGAACGAGACGCGGCGGCCGGTGGGATGGCCGGAGTCGGCCCAGTTGCCGGTTTCCAGCAGCACGGTTTTCAGCAGTCCGACTTCCACCACTTCGCCGCCCACGCCGTTGATTTCCACCCAATCGCCCACGCGAATTCCGTCCTTGCCCATCAGCACGAACCAGCCAAAGAAGGCCACGATGAAGTCTTTCATGGCGACGGTGAGCCCGGCGCCGGCGAGGCCGAGCACGGTGGTCGTTTGGTTGGGCATGCCGAAAATGATGAACAGGATGACGATCGCGCCCACGGCCTGCAATACAAAGCGGGCGACCGCGCGCAGGGTTTCCAGGCGCTTGTTCTCCGCCGCGATGCCGGAAAGAACGCGGTCCATGACGCGGCTGGCGAGATAAATCAACAGCACAACCACCAGGACCCAGAGCAGCGCCAGGACCATGCTGTGCAGCGCCATGCGTTCGCGGGCGGAGGCCAGCGCGATCCAGTTGCCGTAAATGTCGGCCAGTTCCTGCTCGTCCTGGATGCGCCTGCCGAGGTCGGCGAGGGTCCGCTGGTCGGCGGTGTGGTGTTTTAGCGAGTCGAGCGCCGCTCCGGCCGCCGCCTTCGATTCCTCACGGCTCGCGCCTTTGTTGCCCTGCGCGAACCCCGCCGCCTTCTGCTTGGCATTCTCGCGGTCCGGTTTTTCTTCTTCAACGCGTTTCGCGAATGCCTGGTGCTCCACGTTCAGGCGTTGCTGCTCGGCGAGAGCTTCGTCGCGCGCCGCGTCGAGATGGACAATTCTTGCCCGCAACTCCTGCCACGCGCGAAATGCTGCGAGCAGAGTGTGTGCGCCATAGGCAGGGTCGGGCGCGGCGACCGTTTGACCTTGCGCTTCATGGTCGCTGGCGTCGTGCTCTGCCAGCAGGCGCTTGATTTTGGCCTGCGGATCTCCACCCGAGCGCGCCAGGTCGTCCGAGGCGTCGTCCACTTCGTACTGGTCGAGTTCTTGCTGGCCCTTGGCCACGGTAATCTGGTCTTGCAGATTGTCTTTTTGCGACTCGGAAGCGGCAGCCAGTCGCTTGGTGAGTTGCTCGACGCCGTCCTGATCCACTTTGACCGCAGCTTCTGCTTTGGTCTTGCGGTCGAGCAGGGCCTTCATCTCCGGCGTCAGCCTGGGAGAAGTTTCCGCGGCGGCGCGCAGCGCGTCCGCGAACGCCAGGTCTAGTTCGTGGTCTCCGACTTTTTCGGCTTCCACCGCGAACCGTTGCTCTTCCGGGGAGGAAGCCAGCACAGCCATGCGGCGAGCTGTTTGCAGCGGACGCTGGTCCACCAGCGGACGTTCCACCTCGGGAGCGCTGCGATTCGGCGATTTCTTTGCGGTCGAGGCACCTATGTAATTGTCCGCAGGCAGCTCGCGCGTCCACACCAGTCCCAGGATGGCCGCAGCCACCAGCAAAAGCAGAAAAACCGAGATGATCCAATGCCGGAATTTCATAGAGAAGAACCTCAGCGATGCTTTCCCAGAGTCGGAAGGCCGCCAGGAAAAAACTTTCGCTCCCAGTCCCTAATATCAGCGGGCTTACTGTTAGGCGGAGGATTCAGGACTACCCACAGCTTAGCCGCAAAAAGGGGCCGGAGGCCATTGGCGGCCAAATCCTCAGCCCAGTAGACCGCCTTCTTTTTCGCTTTGGTCAATATCCATGGAAGATCACTGTTTAGGCATAGTTCATCCCAGTCACCCCTCAACCGGAAGCTGACCCGGAGGCTTCCGCACGCAAGGTGGTAGCCGACGCCACAAGTCTCACCCCGACATTCCAGAGACTGTGGGAAATCCGCCATCTCCGAAAGGAGCGAAGAGGTTATTTTCAGACGAATCCGAAGCGTGTGATCTGCCAAAAAATCAAGACTGCAACTCTCCTCAAACATATGACCGTATTTCTTCTTGGTCCAGCCATTTGATAGGGACGCGCAGACCTGCAAAGCTGTTTGCTTATTCACGTAGCTGGCGTCAAGAATCGGCATACATTAAGGCATCCCAGGTCGACCGGCCGGGAACTGAGTTAGTTTCGATACCATCCTCGACGAGTGTGATTCCTACGGCAACCAATCCGCGATAAAAATATTCGTCTCATGCGGAGCTTTGGCGTTGCGGTTCGATGCCCATACCAGATGCTTTCCATCGGGACTGAACATGGGGAAGCCGTCGAATCCGTCGCTGAAGGTAATGCGCTCCAGGTTCCCGCCGTCGCGATTGATGGCAAAAAGTTCAAAATTGCCCATGCCGCCGGTGGAGTGCGCTTGCGGATCGTAATTGCTCGAGAAAACAATGCGCTTGCCATCGGGGAAGAATGATGGCGCAAAGCTCGCCGCGCCCAGATGCGTGATCGCACGCTTGCTTTTCCCATTGGATTTCATCAGCCAGAGTTCGAGCGAGGTGGGACGGATGACGTTCTGCGCCAGAAGTTCTTTGTATTCCGCCGCCTCTTTTTCCGTCACCGGATGGTAAGCGCGATAAGCGATCCACTTGCGGTCGGGCGAGTAGACCGGGCCGCCGTCGTAGCCCAGTTCGTGGGTAAGTTGCTGTACGTGGGATCCATCGGCGTCCATGGAATAGATGTCGAGGTCGCCATCGCGTACGGAGGTGAAGACGATCTTCCTGCCGTCGGTCGAGATGGTCGCTTCGGCGTCGTAGCCGGCAGTCGTCGTCAACTGCTTGAGATCGGAGCCGTCGGGTTTGGCGGTGAAGATGTCATAGCCGGGATAAATCGCCCAGACATAGCCTTTAGAAAAATCGGGCCGCGGCGGGCACTCGGTGTTGGCGAGGTGGGTCGAGGCGTACAAAATCTTGTTGCCATGCGGATAGAAATAGCTGCACGTAGTGCGGCCCTTGCCGGTGGAGACCATGTGCTGGTCGCTGCCGTCGGCGTTCATGATGAAGATCTGGTCACACTTCACATCGCCGTGGGCGGTTTGGTAGATGAGTTTGGCGCCGTCGGCGGAGAAATAGGCCTCGGCGTTTTGTCCGCCAAACGTGAGTTGGCGCACGTTGTGCAGATGGTGCTCGCCGGGCGTGGCCAGGTCGGTTTGGATCGAAGCGCTTTGTTGGGCTGCAGCAGGAAGTGCGGCAGCGAACAAGACGAGGGAGAGAGTTGCAGTCATTCGCATATTGTGAACGCGTAGTTTAGCAGACGAGGCTATGTCACGCGTTACACTAGTGGGCGGCTCAGGAGGCGCTCAATGAAGAAAATGGCAGTGGCCGCGATTGCAGTGCTGGTTGTTTTTGCAGGTGCGCGGATGTCGCATCTCTCGGCGGGTGCGGCGCCGAAGGCGACGGCAGACACGCTGAAGCAACTCGAAGGCGATTTCATGAAAGCTGCGTTGGAACATGGCTCCGCCGGATACATGTCCTACTATGCCGACAATGCCGCGGAGTTGCCGAATGGCGCGGATGTCATCGCCGGCAAAGAAAATATCGCCAAGACGATGGGATTTCTGGACGACAAGAACAATCGCCTGACGTGGTCACCGGTGGCGGCCGATATTTCAGCTTCGGGCGATCTAGGTTATACCTACGGCACCTTCGAGTTCCGATCCAAAGACAAAGATGGCAAAGAAACCGTAGACCACGGGAAATATATGTCTGTCTGGAAGAAGCAGGCCGATGGCAGCTGGAAAGTGGCCGTGGATATGGGCAACGCGGCGAAGCGAGATCAGTAATCTCAGGCCAGCTTGCGGAAATGTTCGAAGATGACGCCGGCCTGAGAACGAGTGACGACGGCCGACAGCGCCGCGGCGTCGGCCTGCTTGACGGCCTGCAGGCTGCCGAAGTGTTCCAGCAGGCGACGCGTGGTGCTGGCGCCCACGCCTGGAATTTCCAGCAGTTCGGTGGATCGGTCGCGCATCTGGCGGCGCTTGCGATGAAAGGTGACTGCGAAGCGGTGGGCCTCGTCACGGATTTGCTGAATCAGATGCAGCACCGGCGAGTGATGGTCAAGCGCGACCGGATCGCTTTCCTGTCCGTAGATATAGAGGATTTCTTCCCGCTTGGCGATGGCGGCCAGCGGTTGATTGATGATTTCCAGCGATTCCAGCGCGGCGGCGGCGGCGTGTAGCTGGCCAAGCCCGCCGTCAATCAGAATCAGGCTGGGCATGTTTTTCTTGTCTTTTTCCTGCTCCTGCAGAACGCGCTTGTAGCGGCGCCCGACCACTTCTCTCATGGAAGCGAAGTCGTCCACACCCTCGACCGTCTTGATGATGAATTTGCGATAGGCCGACTTATTCATCCTGCCGTCTTCCCACACCACCATCGAAGCCACGGTTTCAGCGCCCTGGATGTGTGAGATGTCGAAGCATTCAATGCGCTTGGGAAGTTCGGGCAGGCTGAGAACATCCCGAAGCTCTTCCTGAATCAGCACCGCATTGGGCTTCAATATCCGGAAGCGCTGATCGTAAGACTGCCTCGCGTTGGTGGAGGCAAGGTCGAGCAGGGCGCGTTTTTCGCCACGCTGCGCCACATGGATATGGACGCGAGAGGCGCGCGCGCCGCGCTCGGCAAGCTGGTCGGAAAGCAACTCCTCCAAGGTTTCGCGATCTTCAAAGTCCACGGGAACATACAGGTTGAGCGGGACGTAGGGCTGGCCCAAATAAAGTTGTTGCAGCAGAGCAGAGAAAAACTCGCTGGGATGAAATAGAGTTTGTGGGGACAGCCGCCCCCGGCTGTCCGTGCCGAGCATAGCTCGGCTGCTCTTTTCGGATTCTGCGGTCATGTCGGCAGGCGGCGGGCTTGGTCCGGCTGGACGATCCATGGCTGCCGTGCCCACGTGCCCGGCGGACTCAGCGCCATTTGGGACGGGCACGGTTTCAGCCGTGCCGTAAGCCTCGCCTGAGTTCCCGGGCGTCAGCCCCTGAGGTTCGTGGTCTTCGGAAAACACATACTCCGGCAGGTCTTCCCAGAAGAACTCGCGGCGGTCGAGTATACGTCCATGGCGCATGTGGAACAGATTGACGGCCAGCATTCCGTTTTCAAAGTGATAGCCGAATACGTCGGCGTCGTCGCCCTCGGCGGCGGCGATGCGCTGGCGCTCTCCCAGTTGATCGAGCGTCGAAATCAAGTCGCGATAACGCGCCGCGCGCTCGAATTCCTCATCCGCAGCAGCCTGTTCCATGCGTGCCTGCAGCGATTTGCCGAGCTCTGATGATCGGCCTTCAAGCAGCGCTTTCACATCCCGCACCGCTTCCTGATAAACCTCGGGCGTAGTCAGGTCTTTGACGCAGGGGCCAAGGCAGCGCTTGATGTAGTACTGCAAGCAGGGGCGCGGATGAAATCGCGTGAGGTCAACCTTGCACGAAGGAATCAGGAAGTTGCGGTGGATCAAATCCACGATCCGATATGCGAGATTGGCAGGGAAGTACGGGCCGAAGTAGGCGCTGCCGTCCTTGCGCAGGCGGCGGGTGACGAACACACGCGGCCAGTGCTCGCCGAGCGTGAGTTTTACGTAGGGATAAGTCTTGTCGTCGCGCAGCAGAATGTTGAAGCGAGGTTTGCGCTGCTTGATGAGGTTGTTTTCAAGCGCGAGTGCTTCCTTATTGTTGGCGACAACGATGTAATCCACATCCACGGCTTCACGAATCAGCGTGCCGGTCTTGGCATCGGTCCAGCGGCCCTCGTGAAAGTAGCTGGCCACACGGCTGCGCAGGTTCTTGGCCTTGCCAACGTAGATGACCTCGCCCTCGGCGTTCTTGTAGAGGTACACGCCGGGGTCGGTCGGGATGGTACGGATTTTGGCGTGAAGATCCATGCGCGAAGGTGAATTTTCATTTTACGGCCTCGGCCCAGTTGAGGTTGCCCCTGCGCTCGAGGCATCCACGATTCGGCCTCTGAAGGTACAACTGAGTCTTTCGCAGCACGTCGCAGCCTGCCCCAGCCGGGTAAAATTTCCATTCTAGGATGTTGCTTGTGGATAGCGCCACGATCGGAATGTCGGTCAATCGGGAGATTGTTATCCGTAAAGCATTGAAACCATGTACACTTATCTCGCGATTTCTGTAAGGCCCGAACTGGCACGCCTCGTGCAATAGCAATAGCGACCTTGCAGCACAGTCCAAGATTTGCCCGGCCACTGCGGCACACGGATTCACCGATTCAGGCAACGCGAAAGCGTGGCGGGCGGAAGCAAGGTCAGACATAAAGAGTCAGTCAGACATTAAGAGTCAGACATTAAAACCAACGTCTCCCAAGGAGCCTTTTCTCTATGAAGCACACTTCGTTAATCCTCGTTCTGGCTGGCAGCATGGCAGTGACGGTAGGCTGCTCCAGCAAAAACTACGTGAAGCAGCAGACCGCGCCGCTCATCAACAAGACCAACGAATTGGATGATCTGACGGCCAAGAATACCAAGGACATCAAGGACGTGGATGCGCGCGCGCAAGCCGGCATCCAGGCAGTCCAGGCCAAAGCGGCCGAGGTAGACCAGAAGGCGCAGGGCGCGGCCACCACCGCTGCTTCCGCGCAACAGACTGCCGACGCGGCCAATACCGGCGTCGCCACCCTCACCGACCGGGTCGCAAACCTGGACAATTACAAGCCGGTGAAGGAAGCCTCGGTAAAGTTCGGCTTCAACAAAGACGCGCTGACCAAGGACGCGATGGCTTCGTTGGATGAGCTTGGCGGCAGCATCTCCGCCACCAAGGGCTACATCATCACGCTCGAAGGTGCCACCGACTCCGTGGGCGACTCGCAGTACAACTATCAGTTGAGCCAGCGCCGCGCCAATTCGGTGATCCAGTATCTGGCGTCGAAGTACAGCGTGCCTGCCCACAAGATCTACGTCATCGGGCTGGGCAAGGACAAGCCGCTGAATGCGAATAAGACTTCCAAGGACCGGGCAGAGAACCGCCGCGTGGATGTCAAGATCATGACGAACACGCAGGCTTCCACCACCGCTGCCACTCCGTCGTCCATGTAAAGATGCCCCTCCCCAGAGGGTAGTATGCAGGCCGCTCACTTCCTCCGTGAGCGGCCTGTCTTTTTGTGCGCGCACCAGGCCCGGGCCACCATCTCCGCAGGCTCGTCATCTCAAACAGACAGAGTTAGAATTAAGCCATGAGAAGCGCATTCATTGGATTGGCCCTGCTGTTTCTGTTGCTGCCGCTTGCGGCCCAGCAGTCCCAGCCCCAGGCCGGAGACGGCAAAGGGAAGGTTGCGGCCCCGGCGAGCTCACCCGCCCCAACTTCCGCCAACCCCAACCTGACTGCGCCTCGCTCCGATGACGGCGAACAGTCACCGGTGATAGGCGACATCGGTGAGAGCTCGAGCACGGGAACCAAGATTGATCTTAGCGCGCCGCCGAATGACGACAAGGCCCATCCCGAGAGCGCCGACGCGGTGGCCGAGGCGGAAGCGGCGGCGTCCGGTGGCGCCAGTGTGGCCGAGTTCCATCCCTGGGACCCGCACAAGGCCGCCAAAGATGTTGAAGTGGGGGACTACTACTTCAAACGCAAGAATTATCGCGGTGCCGAATCGCGTTATCGCGAGGCGCTGTTTTACAAAGAAAATGATGCGATCGCCACGCTCCGGCTTGCCGAGTGTCTGGAGCAACTGGGAGACAAGGACGAGGCCGCCGACCAATTCAAGGCCTACTTGAAGATCATGCCGCATGGGCCGCAGTCGGAAGAAGCCCGGCTCGGTCTGGATCGGGTCCGCAAGCCGCAAACGAAACTGAGCAGCGCGCCGCAGTAGGGCGCGGGGAGCGTTCGCGGGGAACATCAGGGCGAGGTTTTGCGCCCGGCTATTTCTCCTCGCGGATGAACTCCCCGGTCGAGGCATCCACCGCGATGGTGAGCTGGGCGGTCTCGCGGTTCGCGCCGTAGATCACGTGCCAGATCAGTTTGTTGTTGTTGTGATCGAAGTCGCAGATGTAGGTCACGATGGTCGCGGCGTTTGCATGGACCACTTTTTCGCCCCCATGTTTTTGTGCAACCGCAAACGCCTGGTCGGAGTCTACCTTCAGGAAGGCAACGTCAAAGACTTGCGTGGACGAGTTGGTGGGAGTGTAGGAATCCTCGGGCCCTGGAGAAACGCCCCGGGAAGGAGCGTCGGGAGTTGCGCTGCCGGACCAGAAATACGGCTTTGCGCCCCGCGTTGCCGCCGAGGCAAAGCTGGCGCGCCAGATCGCGGATTTTCCATCCTGCCCGTTCCCTTCGGTCGTGGGCAGCGCCTCCAGCCGGAAGGGTTGCGCATCCCGCGCCCATCCCCGGGCCGTGATAAAGCACTTCTGAAACGCAGAGCGTCCGGTCAACAGTTCCGGCGGCTTCACTTCCGGCGCCGCGGGTTTGGTTGGTTGGGAGGTGCATCCCAACAGCAGACTCAGCAAAATGGTCGCGACTGCGGTAGGCTGGATCCATCGGCGATTTGCCGCAGGGAACGAAACGAGTTGGCTGTTCATAACCACCCCCATACGTTTGCGCAAGCTTAATACCTTGAGATTAGCGGATCATTCTAACTGAAATGGAAGCAAACTCCCAGCCGTTAGCAAGTGGAACTGCGTTGCGTGAGTTGCGACGCGAGATCGAGTCATGCGCCCAGTCCATGAGCGCCGGGCATCTCCTGCCCCGCCCAGATGGCAAATGGAACGTGGCTCAGATTCTCGAGCACTTGTACCTGACTTACACCGGAACCATTCGCGGCCTCAACGGCGTGGTGGAAGCAGGAAAGCCGCTGGCCCGCGCCCGTACCATGAAAGACGGAGTCCGAACGTTTGTGGTGACCGGACTTGGCTACATCCCCACAGGACGGAAGTCTCCCCCGGTGGCCATGCCGCGGAGCCTTGACGTGGAGATCGTCCGTACGCAGATTGGCGCACAGCTCACCGCGTTGGAAAATCTCTTAAACGATTGCGCACGGCAGTTCGGGCGCCGCACCAGGATTCTTGATCACCCTGTCCTGGGCCCGCTGACTGCGGCCGAGTGGGGCAAGTTCCACGTGGCGCACGGAAAGCACCATCTCAAGCAGGTAGCGGAGCGCTGGTCCGCGCCGCGATAGGACACTCGCTCTTTCCGTGGTCTTGCTCGCTATGCGTAAGCGCACCTTGCGATTACGGTTCGCGCATGGATGCCGGGACCCCGGCTTTGCGGGCCTGCTCCTGCATCTCTTCCAACTTCTGCTTGGCGTCTTCCAGGGCCTTGCGCTTGGTTTCCATCTGCTGCTTGTAGTCCTGGTCCTGCTTGTCCCATTGACCGGAATTGCGCAGGCGGTTGCCCACGTCCGCGTAGAGCGCGGCCATGCGCAGCTTGTACTCGCGGTCCGTTACATCCAGTTCCCGCTGAGCGAGATCAATCTGCGCGATCTGGCCGACGATGCGTTCCTTCCATTGCTGCCATTCCGCCTGCTTCCGTTCCGCCTCGCTCTTGGCGGTTGCGGCGGGATCCACGGCAGGATGGGAAGCGGGAGCCTTGTCGGTCGTTTCGGCGGTCGCCGGACTTGCGCTGGCCGGTGCCGCGGCATCTGGTGCCGGCTGCGCATTGCCGACGATGGACAATTTGTCCTCCCGCGGCAGATTGTCATTGTCATAGACGTGCTTTTGGGTTGTGACCTTGCCTTTGCGCGACTGGCGCGCCTGTTCGGCCAGCGAGTCGTCCTGCGCGGTGGCCGGCCTGGTGACGCACAGGGCACCCAGCAGGGATAGCATCGCAACTGCCAGGGCAAAACTTCTATCGGATCGGTTCATAGTGTCCCTCCAAAAATGTTTTGCGCGTGTGAACACGCGCCGAATTGACGATGACGTTTGCTGCAAATTCATGATGCGGCCCCGGCTGCGGTGGAGTTCGCCGCCAGGGAATTACGTCCAGACAGAAATCCCCCAATGTGGCGATCCAGCCGCGCCGCCTCGGCGGAAATGTCCTCGGCAAGTTGACGCGAGAGATCGGGATCGCGATTGGCCGCCAGTTGTTGTGCGTATCCGGCAATCGTTGCCAGAGAAGTGCGCAGATCGAGCGCCAACTCGGCGGAAATTTGTCCGTGCAATTGCTGCTGTTTGCGGATACTTTCAAACTCGCTCAGATCGTCAATCAGGCAAGCTGCTCCCAGAGAGCTGTCGTCGGCGCCGCGAATCTGCGACAACGTAATGCCAAAGTGCCGCACCAGTCCAGCTGGCGTTCGATGCTGCATCTGGAGACGGCGGGGCGCTCGCTCCTGCAAGACGATCCGTACCAAATCGGCCGGGGAAGTGCTGTCGCCTTCCGCGGACCTCGCTTCTTCAAGCGCCGAAGCGCTGGCGGGATTCGCCCCGCCGAACAGTTCTTCCGCGCTTAGTCCTGTGATGGAGGCGTACCCAAGCAAATTGCGCGCCGCCGGATTGGCCAGCTTGACGTTTCCATTCGTGTCAAACACCACCACGCCGGACGGAAGGTTGGTAAACACGGCCTGATTCAGGTTCTCCACCGCGCGTGTGCGTCGCTGCTCCGTCTGCTTGAGCACGGTCAATTCATGCTTCTGCTGTTTTAATTCCTGGATCACGGTGTGATAAAGATCGAGCGGTACGCCCTGCGACGCGCGCAACGAAGGCTCGGGCAAGCTGGCGTCGGCCTCGAAGCTGCGGCGCAATGTCCGCAATAACACGACTCCGAGCGCAATGGCGGCGGCCGGAAAAAACAACAGCAAAATGGCCCGGACCAGGACGGGATTGTTAAACGGACTCACCAGAACCTCCCGTACCACTGGAGGAAGGCGTTCCCGGCAAACAGCGCCAGCAACGCCATGCTGCCCAGAAACACTCCAAACGGCATTTGATAAAAGCGATAGACCAGTTGCGCCGATTGCCACGCCCGCTGCCGAGCGCGCTTGCCATCGGACATACGGCGGACAAATCGCCGCGTCCGCTTCATCCATACGAAGACCACCGTCGTCACTCCGAACACAGATCCCGCAATCGAAGCCGCAAAGATGGTGAAGACCGTGAGCTTCACGCCCAGAAAGGCCCCCACCAGCGCCATCAGCTTGACGTCGCCGAATCCCATGCCCTCCATGCCGCGCCAGCGCAGGTACACCGCCCCCACGCCGTAGATGAAGGCCGCTCCCAGCGCCGCTCCCAGCAGCGAATCGCACAGCGAGAATAAGCGCCATTCCACCATCTCGCTCAAAGGCAGATTTATGGCCGCTGGCGCAAATTGCGAGACCAGATCGCGCACCGGGACCAGTAAACTGAACGCGAGGCCGAGAAACAGGCCCGGAATCGTCAGTTGGTCCGGCAAAAGCTTGGTTTCGGCATCTGTGAAAATCAGCCCCAGCAGCAGAAACCCAAATGTGCAGTACTTAACAGTTGCGACCGTGGGCCCGCCGTAGGCGTAGCAGCCAAGAAACATCAGCGCGGTCAGCAGTTCGATCAAAATATAACGCGGCGAGATGCGGCTCTGGCAGTGGCGGCAGCGCCCGCCCAATATCAACCAGCTGATCACCGGAATATTGTCGTAAGCCGCGATCGCACGATTGCACTGCGGACAAGCCGATCGCGGATGCACCACCGACAAGCCGCGCGGCATCCGGTAGATGCAAACGTTCAGAAAACTGCCGAAGCAGAGTCCGAACCCAAACGCCGCGATTGCCACCGCTGGTTCCACCCAGTCCTCGTCCGGCCCAGGGAAGACACACCTAAGCCGCTCTTTAGAGATCGTATGCGACGATTATAGGTGCAGCCGATGGGGTCTTTTGAGTACCGAAGTCACTGTACGGCCGGACAGGACTAGGGCAGCGAGAACCGGCGATGGTCCCGGCCAGTAGTAGGGCTTTTGGACAGGGCACAGGAAGGCCGTCCGGCCCGATACGCCAGTCCCGCGAAACCAGGCGCGTCTCAGGCTGGGCGTGCGAAGTCCAGGCCTGGTCCACATCCTCGCGCACGCCGACGGAGAAGCATTCCCCCGGCTGCACTGCACCCGCAGGCAACAAACTCCACTCGAACAGCGCGGCCTCGAGGTCTTCAGAGACGGACTCGCGCGGAGTGAGACAAAAAATCCATTCCTGTGTGGTGGGGATTGTCGAACATCGTGCAAACTCACCTGCCGGAACCACGCGCGCCCCATATTGCCGCGCCACAGCCACCGTCCGGTCGCTGGACTGATCGTCCACCACAAGAATCTCCGCGGGAAAGCGCAAGGTCTCCAGCGCGCGCCCAATGCGCAGCGCATCGTTGCGCGCGAATAGCAATGCAGTCATCGCCGGCATCGTCGTGCTGTAGTCTACGCGACGGTCATGAGCGCCAGCCAGCGACCATTAAAGACGATCAAACAAGAACGGCCCGCGCAGATCGTTCTGCACGGGCCGTTGATGCGACGACTGTCTGTTCCACCCTAGTTGTTCGGACTGTCCAGCTTGGGCCGGTTGGCATTCGGATTCGGTGCCTTGACGACTGTGACCGGCGCTTGCAGCGTAAACGCCAGAATCGTTTCCGCCGGTATGGTGATCTGGGGTGCCTTGGATGCAGCCTGAACGCCGCCTCCCGCGCCCGCTCCCACGGTTGCACCGATGGCGGCACCCTTGCCTCCGCCAGCCAGCGCGCCGATGATCCCGCCTAAGACGGCCCCGCCTCCAACTTTCTCCGCCGTGTTCTTGCCCCGTCCGCTGCCTTCCTTTTTGTACTGGTCGGTCTGGATGCTATAAGTCTTGCTGCCGGAAGTGAGGCTGTCCAGTTGCAGGACCAGCGCGCTCTGGCCGGTAAATTTTCCCGAGCTTTTCAGGTCCACGATATGGCCAATCAACTCTGAGCCGGCCGGTACGACCTCCTCGCCATCCGCAGTGATCGCCGTGTTCAGCGTCGCATGAAAGTTTTGCCCCGGCTGGTTGGTCTTCGTATCCAGCGGCTCCGACAAACGCACCGAAAGCTGCGTGCCCTGCGCGATGGTCACTTTTACTGGCGGAGGTGGTGGCGGAGGCGTCGCAATCACAGGCTCCTTGGGGGGAGCGGGCGCATCCGCGTGGGAGTCGTGCGCCATGGCCATTCCAGCACCGGCAGCTCCCGCCGCCGCGCCGCCAGCCATGGCCGCATGCTTCACCATCGGATTCCTGGCCGCGGAAGGCTTGGTAGCGATGGGGGCGGGCGCTGGTTCAGCCGCTGGCGCGGGCGCAGTCTGGGCCGCTGCCGTTGCCGTGCCGACCTGCAGGTTGTTGATCACCTGTTTGACGCCCGGGGCAGAGGCCGCCTGTCGGGCCGCCGCCTCGCGCTGCGCATCGTTGTCCACGGTGCCGGACAAAGTCACGGTTCCGTTCGCTGCCTGCACGCCCAGCTGCTTCGACGCAAGCCCCGAGTCCTGGCTGAACTTGGTCTGCACATCCGACGTGATCTGAGCGTCGTCCGGCTTCTTCGCGCATCCCACGCCGAGCGCCAGAATCAGCACCGCAACCATCAACAAATAAGATTTCTTCATAGGTAACTCCAACTGCCCCGCAGGGCGAATTCTTTGAAGGGTTTGTACAGTTAGTTTAGTCTTTTTCACGGTTCGTTTCTATCACTCGAGTAAACCGCCACCAAGTCTCCTCATGCTGCTGGAGCTAAAGGCCCCTAAAAAGTCCTGTCATTCCGACCGGAGCGGACCCTGAGCGAAGTCGCAGGAGACGGCAAAGTGGAGGAACCTGCTTTTCTCTGCGAACGCTACCTAATTCCCAATCTAACTATTTCCCTTGCAAGCGTTCGCCGCAAGCGTCAGCCCCCGACAACCCCTGCCCGTGGCGGCAGAAAATTCCCAAGCCGCCGAATCTGCGCTCCCACGCCCCGCAGCTTCTCTTCTAGATTCTCATAGCCGCGATCGAGATGGTAGACGCGGTCAATGATCGTCTCCCCATCGGCGACCAGCGCCGCCAGCACCAGCGACGCCGACGCCCGCAGGTCCGACGCCAGCACCGCCGCCGAACTCAGCGGCGTTTTCCCACGCACCACCGCGCGCCGCCCTTCGATTTTGATGTTCGCTCCCATGCGCACCAGTTCCAGCGCGTGCATGAAGCGGTTCTCAAAAATATTCTCCGTCACCACCGTGGTTCCTTCCGCCTGCGTGGCCAGCGCCATGAACTGCGCCTGCATGTCGGTTGGGAAGCCCGGATATTCCTCGGTCGTCATGTCGCACGCCTTCAACGGAGCGTCTCCCATCACCCGCACGGTGTCGCCGGAAATTTTCGTCCGCACGCCGGTCTCTTCCAGCTTCCTCAGCAGAGAATCAAGATGGCCGGGATCGCAGTTCGCAACTCTCAGGTCGCCTCCCGTCATCGCGCCCGCAATAATGAACGTCCCGGCTTCGATGCGGTCAGGAATAATGCGATGCTTGGCCCCACCCAGCTTGCTGACGCCCTTCACGCGGATGGTTGGCGTGCCCGCGCCCTCAATCCTTGCTCCCATCTTGTTGAGCAGCGCGGCCAGGTCGGTGACTTCCGGTTCCTGCGCGCAATTTCGCATCACGGTTTCGCCTTCGGCAAGCGTCGCGGCCATCAGCAAGTCTTCGGTGCCGGTCACGGTAATTTTGTCGAAGACAATCTCCGCGCCGGTCAGACGTTCAGCCGCCGCCTCTACGTAGCCGTGTTCCTGCGTGATGGTCGCGCCCAGCCGCTCCAGGCCCTTGAGATGCAGATCAATCGGACGCGCGCCGATCGCGCATCCTCCCGGCATGGAAACGCGCGCGCGTCCGCAACGCGCCACCAGCGGCCCCAGCACCAGCGTCGAGGCGCGCATGGTTTTCACCAGTTCATAGCTCGCCTCAGGACTGGCAATGGTTTTGCAATGAATGGTCGTGCGATGCTGGGCGCGTCCGTACCCGAGTTCGACATCGGCCCCCATCGCCGCCAGCAGCTTGCGTGTGGTTTCGATGTCGCGCACCTGCGGAATGTTTTCCAGAATCACCGGCTCATCGGTGAGCAGCGCCGCCGCCATGCAGGGAAGCGCTGCATTCTTCGCGCCACTGATGCGTACCGTCCCCAGCAACGGCTCTCCGCCGCGTATGACCAGTTTGTCCATAAAGTTTGCGAGAGATAAGTTTCCGCTGACGCTCTATTCTAGCGGGGATTTGGGGCAGGAAAGGTAATCGGGAGGATGCGGGGGCAGTAGCAGGCTCGTGTGGGGACAGCCAGGGGTGCCCCATTTCTCGCGTTCTTTGCGAGAAGTGGGATCGTGTGGGGACAGCCGCCCTCGGCTGTCCAGGCCGGGCAACGCCCGGCAGCAACGCGGCCGGGTGCCCCATTTCTCGCGTTCTTTGCGAGAAGTGGGGATTTTGACTCGGTGGAAGAGCGTTTCAGCGCCGGGTGCCCCGTTCTATCTCGCCGTTCTTTGGCGAGATAGGGCGGGGGTTTTGCTCCGTGGAAGAGCGGCGCTTTAGCGCCGCGTAAATCCATCCCTATCATTCAACCTGTCATTCCGACCGGAGCGCACCCTGTGCGAAGTCGAAGGGAAGCGGAGTGGAGGAATCCGCTGTTTGGCAGTTCTTGATCCTGCTGAGGTGGGGGTGCCCCATTTCTCGCGTTCTTTGCGAGAAGTGGGATTGTGTGGGGACAGCCGCCCTCGGCTGTCTACAGCATCCTCGCGGGACGCGAGGGCGCTCGCCCGCCGCATTTGGGTGGCGCAGCGCTTCCAGCCCTGCGAAAAGCAAGCCCGATCATTCAACCTGTCATTCCGACCGGAGCGAACCCTGAGCGAAGTCGAAGGGAAGCGGAGTGGAGGAACCTGCTTTCCTCGCCCGCGAGACCACTGTGAAAGAACGACGCTTAAGCGCCGCGCCCGGCGTTCAGATTCACGCCCGGCTTTAGCAGCAGAGGCGGGCTGGCCCCTCGACACGCAAGGGCATTTGTTCGCTTCGTATTCGCTAAATGGCGCACGGAAACAAGTATCTAACTACAAGAAAACAAACGAATATAAGCGGGATTGCGCACTTCACGCAAGGAAGGGAGTAAGCTAAGAAGTGCAACTCCCGGAGGTCGTATATGTTTGAAATTGTTGAAGGTATTCACAAAGCCTTCAGAATTGAGTCAACGTGGGCATTTGTGTTGCTGGTAGTGTGCGGAGCAGGGCTGGTAGGCGGTTTTTTCGCTTTAATCATCGACTTGGGTTACAAAAACTCGCCCGAATATAGAGCGGAGCACCCAGACCCAAAATCTCAGGCCGTAGCGTCGTTGGGGCAGACATCTCCGGCCACTCCTCCCTCAACAGCCCCAACCTCTCCACAAAGCAGCAGCCAAGCATCTCAAACGGTCACGCCGTCAAAGCCCAAACAAAGCCCCCAGAAGAAAAGCAGTCTTAGTCCAGTAGCGGGAGCTGACACCGCGAAGGGCGAAAAAGCAGATTGTGTCGGCACGGTTATGCAAGTTGAAGGAAACTCGTATGGAAACTCCGTAAATGGGATGGAACTGAACGGCAAACAACCATGCGATGTCCTGAAGGCGATACCCGTAAACGGGCGGGCTCCGCACGATAATTCCGTAACCGACTTGAAGGTAAACCCAAAGCCTCAGCAGGCAGCAGCCCCGCCCTCGCAGTCATGTCCAAACGGGGTCTGCATTGCTGGCGACAATAACGGGGTTGCAACCGTTAACAATTATGCGAATGCACCTAGACCGCCTGATCCGCACGACCCATATTCATCCAAAACTGACCAAGAAGTGGCGCGGCTGGCAAATGACGAAGCTACCAAGGTCGAAGACCGGTCTAGTCTCTGTATTCGGGATGCCGCCGCTGTAGCCAGCGGTCAACAGCCAATGTTAAACATTGACGCTACCGTGTTAGCTACCCGCACGCACTTCCGATGGTTTATTAAACCGGAAATTGAAACGATCAAGAACCTCCATGATTCAATGCTGCGTCGAATGCCGTCTGCGCGTGAAGAGCTTATGGAGAGTGACTACTGTAGTGCACCCCTGTAGAACTGGACACGGAAGTTAGTTAGGCTAGGGGCCTCCGCCAGGAGGCGAGAATGCCGAGAAAGCCGAAAGTTCAGAGAACTCCGGAAGAGAAGTGGCAGATTG
>Ga0075021_10000063_pt1 | contig 56054 bp, 36 predicted proteins | sample ColStrG_CSR_2012_FD_72749 | JGI IMG/M metagenome (GOLD analysis project Ga0075021, IMG submission 72749) | Freshwater sediment microbial communities in response to fracking from Pennsylvania, USA - Cold Stream Run_MetaG_CSR_2012 | ecosystem: Environmental > Aquatic > Freshwater > Creek >...
GGGTAGGAGTTGATTGTGTGGGGCCGGGTCGGAGTTTACCCTGAGCGAAGTCGAAGGGACCCGGCCGGGCCCTCGCGGTTTGTGCGACGGCAGGCTGCCGGGCTTCGCCCGGCCTGGGCGGGTCAGAGACCCGCCCCTACACAGTCTGATGCGACATCAGCTCACAACCGCCTTAGAATTCCGCTCGAGCCGCTTTCGCTTCCTCCAAAGTGATGCGACGCTTTTGACGATACGACAGGTTACACATGTGCGCGGCAACTGCTGAGCGATATCCGAGCTCCACCGGGGCATTGGGAGTCTTGCGGCTGCGCATGCAGTCAATCCAGTTCGCGATGTGATTCTGCGACGGCGCCTCTCCGGTAAGCGCCACTCCCTTCGGACGATTGATTTCTTCGGGATAGTATCGAATGCTCTCCTCGGATTTGCCGCTGACCATGTCATTAGCGCCTGCCACATATTCAATCGTGCCGTCGCTGCCCAGGATCCGCTGGCCCAATCCATAGCGGCGGTTGCTGAAAGTGGATTGCCAGGTGACCACCAGGTCATTGGGGAAATCCATGGTCGCGACAATCGTGTCCGGCACCTCTCGGCCATCTTTCTCGGAGAAGACGCCACCTGACATGTAGGCGGCGGTGGGAAGGGGAAGATCCAGCACACTCATGATCCATGCGATCTGATGAATCATATTCTCGGTGACGTTTCCACCTGAGAACATCCAGTACAGCCGCCAGTTGAGAAACTTGAAAGGATCAAAGGGCGAATCGGGCCGTCCGTTGAGGAAAGCTTTCCAGTCGACATTTTGTGCGGTGCAATCGGAGGGAACGGGCCGAACCCACTGGCCTTGCCCGTGAGGAGTGTTGCGACTCATCCATGACTCTACCTGCGTTACTTTGCCCACCAATCCATCGGCAACCCACCTCTTCGCGTCGACAAACGAGCCATCACTCTCATGCTGCAAGCCGACCTGAACTACCCGCCCGGGTTGCTTTGAAGCGGCCAGACATTGTTCAGCTTCCGGGATGGACCAGGTGAGAGTTTTTTCCGAGTACAGATCTTTTCCCGCCGCCAGAGTATCCAGGAAATGCCGGGAATGAATATGCAACGGGCTGGAGACCAGGATGCCGTCGATATCCTTCCGGTCAAGCAAGCGGCGATAGTCGCCAAAGGTCTCGACGCCGGGCACAATTGTTCTGGCCTCATCGAAGCGCCGGGTATAGACATCCGCTACGGCGACGACCTGGAGGCCCGGAATCTCGACCGCCTGCCGCAGTAGCTCCTGACCCCGCGCGCCTGCGCCGATCATCGCCACGCGAACGCGATCATTGGCACCGAGCACTCGAACAGTTGGATGGGCCAGGAGCACGGCTGTGCCCACAGCAGCTTGCTTGATGAAGGTACGTCGTGTTTGCTCCGGCATTTTGACACTCCCACAGAAAAGTGATGAGGTACTCTAGATTGCCCCGGTTTTTTTCAGCGCGTCTTTCATTCCGGCCCAGCTTTGTATGGTCGACGCTTCGGGCGTGCCAGCGCCGCGCCAATGAGTCTCCAGGCTTACCGCGTGGCGATAGCCGTCACGCTTTAGGGCTTCGTATTGGCCCACCCAGTCGATCAGTCCCTTGCCTATCGGGGCCCAATCATAACCATCCGCCGTCTTGACTGCATCCTTGCAATGGCAGTGACCGATTCGATCCTTCGGCAAAAGATTGTAGCCATCGGGATAGGGCGTTTCTCCAAGCGCAGCTGCGTTGCCAGGATCCCAATTCAGCATGAACGAGGGGGAGGGCACGGCATGGAGGACTTTGGCCGCCTCCGCTCCAGTGGCAGTGTTGCACGCGGCTTCATTCTCCAGAATAAGGATCAGCCCGCTCTTGCGCAGCTTCTCAGCCGCCTGTTGCAGGGTGTCGTTAATGGCCTGGCGATATGGCGCCTGGTCGTCGAGTCGCCAGAAATCGAAGCAGCGGATGCGATCGGTGGAAAACGCCTTGGCCAACGCAGTGGCGCGGTCGAGAACTTCACCCTGCTGCTCATAAGTAAAGTTGGCGCCGAACTGATCGTGCTTTGGGCTGAATCTCGATTTTGGCGCGTCTGGCCAATCGGCTTTGAACAAAGGGCTGGCGATGTCGGTGACGCGCAGATTGTTTTTCTTCAGGATGCGTTGGGCCTCCACAATTTCGTGGGAATCCAGATTAACTACATTCTTGTCCCACATGCTCCGCAGTTCCATCCATTCCATGCCGAACTGCTGCGAAGCGATTTCGCAGGCGTGGCCGAAATCCTGCGAAATCTCGTCATTAATAACTGCGATCTTGAACGGAGACTTTGGCAGACTGGTCGAAGAGGACCGTGTCGAACCGGATTGGGTCGAACTTGACTGGGTTGAACTGGACTGGGTTGAACTGGATATAGAGGCCGAAGGAAAACGAGTGGCGGAGAGCCTTGTATGAACTGCGGCGAGCACTCCTACGCCTGCAATAAACTCGCGACGCGAAAACTCTGATCGCATGGGTGTCTTCTCCGTCAAAGATTATCCGCTAAGAGCCGCGCCGGGGAGCACCTTCCGCGAGACATCTTGTCGATCGGCTAACGCAACAGCGCGGAGGCGCACCATAAAATCGGTGCTTGCCCGTGAAGGTCACCGGTGAAGCGTTGGCGGTCCAGGTAGTATTGCAAGTCATTCTTTTTACCCGTGCCTTCGCACACGTTGCGGATATCGCCGTTCGGTTCGATATAGCTGACCAGGCCCAGCCAACCTTTGCGCGCCGCCCGCCCGTAGACTTTTTTGTCCAGCCAGCCGTTCTTCACTCCGGTGATCATCGCAAAAGTAAACATGCCGATGCAGGAGGTCTCCGGATAGGACTCAGGATGGTCAATCAACTGGTGCCACACGCCATCCTTGCCCTGATACTGCAACAGGGCTTTCATCATCTTGAGGTAGCCATCCATAATACGGACGCGCCGGGGATGATTCTGCGGCAGCGAACGCAACATTTCGGTCATCCCCGCGGCCACCCAGCCATCACCGCGCCCCCAGAAGAAGTGAACATCAGGCGCGTGGTAGAAAAGTCCGTTCGGCTGTTGCAGCTTGTCCAGATAAACCGACATCTCAAGAGCGGCGCGGTCGAGGTACCTGGTGTCGCCGGTAGCGCGGTACGCCTGCAGTTGCACGACGGTGATCATGTACATGTCGTCGATCCAGAGGCGCGTCTGCGGCGTAAGCCCTTCGGGCGTGGGATTTTCCCACTGCTTGTCCGCGATGCTCTTGCCCAGGTCCAGATATTTCTGCTGCCTGGTCTGAATGTAAATCTCAAGCGGCACCGCGCCGAAAACCGTTTTATCGACGTGGTCGGGGTCAGGAACGAGCTTGGATTCTTCACCGAACAAGGGCTCGAAACGCTGTATGAGGCGCGAGTCAAGATCCTTATCGCCGGACAACTGGGCAAAGGTCAGCGCTCCATACCAGGTCGCGACCTCCGGGTAGGTAATGAACGGCGGAGGGCCAGGGCGGTTGAAGTTCGAGTGCGGAGTCGACGCCAGACGCTCGGCTACGCGCTTGCCAATTTCCTGAGGTGAACTGCCGGCGGGCCACTTCTTGAATACGTTGGGTTGTTGCCCTGCATGGAGCGGTAGCGCCAGCGCCGTCATCCAGATTCCCAGTAACAGGGCGAGAGTGTCGCGGAGTTGTTTCTTCATCGGGGTCCGTCTTGAGAGTCGCAGACTACAGAAATCAGGTTTGCAGGTCAATCCGTAAGAACTGAAGCTAGTATTCAGGGGAACCAGATTCAGATGGTGCGTGCCCCATGAGGATTTCCAGAGCGGGCGCCGAGACTGTTGAGTCCCGCCGAATTCCGGACGAAGTTCTTGTGGTTTGATCGGTACAGGGCGATTCTATATCCGGTGATTTTCGTATTGTACCGGGGGGCGGGGATCTGTTTTCAATATACCTGCGCCAGCGTTCGGCATTCCGCTGGTGTATAGCCAGACCGAATATCCGGCGCTGTTGACGGTGGTTCGCGACGGTAAGGATCAAGCAACGCCACAGCCTATGGATTATGGCACGACATCCGCGATCCCGGCGCCGGATTCCAGCGTGGTAACCGCCGGATCGCGCGCCGGATATTTCCGTTGGATTATTTGTGCTCTCTTGCTGTTCGGCACCACCAAGAACTACATGGACCGCCAGGTTCTTGGCGTGCTCAAAACCACTCTGCAACACGATTTCGGCTGGAACGAAATCGATTACAGCAATCTGGTGCTTGCCTTCCAGGCCGCCTACGCGCTGGGTATGTTGGCGGTGGGACGTTTAGTAGATCGCCTGGGCACGCGGTTGGGCTACGCAATCGCAATGGTTTTCTGGAGCCTGGCTTCCATGGGACACGCCCTGGCAAGCTCTTTCACCAGCTTTCTGGTTGCCCGGTCGGCGTTGGGCCTTGGCGAGTCAGTAGTGTTCCCGGCCAGCATCAAAACCGTGGCGGAATGGTTTCCCAGGAGAGAACGGGCGCTGGCGACGGGGATCTTCAATGCCGGGGCCAACGTTGGGGCCATCATCACTCCTCTGGTGGTGCCGTGGATCACGATTCACTGGGGCTGGCGCTGGGCCTTCCTCATCACCGGCGGGCTGGGATTTGTCTGGCTCATATTCTGGTTGGTGCTGTACCGCAAGCCGGAGGAGCATCTGCGGCTCTCCAAGGCGGAGCTGGAGTATATCCGCAGCGATTCGCAGCCACCGATGCCGAGAACAAAATGGTCTCACTTGTTGCCGCATAGTCAGACCTGGGCGTTTGCGGTGGCCAAGTTCATGACCGATCCCATCTGGTGGTTCTACCTGTTTTGGGTTCCTGATTTCCTGCAACGCCAGCATGGCCTGGTTCTGATGAAGGTCGGACTCCCCATCATGGTGATCTATGTGATCTCCGATGTGGGCAGCGTCGCCGGAGGCTGGCTGTCGTCCTGGCAGATCGACCGTGGCAAGAGCGTGAATATAGCTCGCAAGAGCACCATGCTGCTTTGCGCACTGTGCGTAGTTCCAATCGTTTTTGTTTATCGCATGGAAAGCATGTGGGGGGCGGTCCTGCTGATCGGCCTCGCAGCCGCGGCCCACCAGGGATTCTCGGCCAATCTGTTTACCCTGATCTCCGACACTTTTCCGACCCAAGCCGTGGGATCCGTCGTCGGGATCGGGGGAACAGCAGGCGCGCTCGGAGGAATTCTGATTGCAAAGATCGTGGGCTACACCTTGCAGTGGACAGGCAGTTATATGGTTCCCTTCCTGATTGCCGGCTTTACATATCTGCTGGCGCTTGCCGTCATTCAGCTTTTGATGCCTGACCTGGAACCAGCCCAGATCAACTGACGGGAAAACGCGCGAAGTACGTGGGGACAGCCGCCCCCGGCTGTCCAGTCGAGCGAAGCTCGACAGGTTTTTCGCCTACAGCCAAACAGCGGAGACTCCGCTCCGCCAGGACGGGCGAGGACGCCCGTCCCTCCATATGTTTTGTGGTGCTACTGGTTGACCCCGCTGGCGAGGAAGCCTCCGTCTACCGCCAGCAGGTGACCGGTGACATAGCTGGCCGAATCGGATGCCAGGAATACAGCGGCGCCGCTGAGTTCATCAAGCTTCCCGAATCTCCGCATGGGCGTACGCAGGAGGAATTCGCGACCGCGGTCGGTTCCGTCGAGCAGGGCGGCGTTGAGGTCGGTGCGAAAGACCCCTGGAACAATCGCATTGACGCAAACGCCCGACGGCGCCCATTCGATGGCGAGAGACTTGGTCAGGGACGCAACCGCCGCTTTGCTCGCTCCGTACGCGGCGACTTCGTAAAGAGCCACGAACGAAGAAAGCGAAGCGATATTGATGATGCGACCGTAACGCTGTTCGATCATGTGCCGGCCAAATACGCGACAGGCGCGCAACGTCCCGGTGAGGTTGGTTTCCATGATCGCATTCCAGTCCGCGTCGGGGAAATCGAGCGTGGGCATGCGTTTGGTGCGGCCGGCGCAGTTCACTAGAATCTGAACGCTTCCGAATTCGGCACAGACCGATTGCAGCAAATGTGCCAGACTGGCTTCGTCGGTGACGTCGCAAGGCTGATTCAATGAGCGCCGTCCCAACGCCTTCACCTCGGAGACGGCGGCCGTGACTTGGGGAGCACGCCGCCCCGTGGGAATTACGTCCGCCCCGGCTTGCGCCAGAGCCTTTGTCAGCGCAAGCCCAATGCCGCTAGTCCCGCCAATCACAACCGCGGTCTTGTTGCTGAGATCGAGAAGAGAATAAGCCATGAAGAGAATCCTTGCATGCAGCAGTTTTTCAAAGGGTGAATTATAAGGGTGAGAAGTAGCTTTGCGAGTTAGGTCTTTTTGCAGGGTTTGTTTAGTTGCGCTGAATGTTGACCTCAGTTTTTCTCCTTTGACACACTCGCGAGCCACTCCTATATTGCCCGACATCCGTGGAACTTACGTCCTCCAAACGACCGGACCCCTCCGGAAAGCTCGATGCCCCAGAGGCGCTTGCGGTGGATCAGATTCACTCCGCTGTCGAAAAAATATTGGCTACTACCCAATTCATCGACATGCACACCCATCTCTTTCCTCCTGCATTCGGCACGCTGGGGTTGTGGGGTATCGATGAACTGCTCACGTATCACTATCTGGAGGCCGAATTCTTCCGCTTCTCCGACATGACGCCGGAGCACTACTGGTCGCTGTCCAAGCGCGATCAGGCCGACGCGATCTGGCGAGCGCTGTTTGTCGAAAATAATCCGATTTCCGAGGCTACGCGCGGAATCATCGGGGTGCTGCACGCGTTCGGGCTGCCCACCCGCAGTCCTGATTTGAGCGAGGCGCGGACGTTCTTCGAATCCCGATCCGTTGAGGAGCACGTTCTCGAGGTTCTGGAGATGGCCGGGGTGAGTTCGGTAGTGATGACCAACGATCCACTCGATCCCGTGGAACCCGGGATCTGGATGAAAAATGCCCCGCGCCACCCAAAGTTTCAAGCCGTGCTGCGCCTGGACCGGATCCTCCGCGAGTGGTCTGAGCCCTGGACCTTATTGGCCGAGCAAGGGTATGAGGTGGACAGTCAAGCTTCGGGAAAGTCGATCGGCGAAATTCGCAAGTTTCTTGCTGACTGGTACGGCCGCATGCAACCCGTGTACATGGCGGTCTCGCTGCCTGACACCTTTCAGTTTCCGGAAGACACGGTGCGCGGCAAAATATTGCGGGAAGCGGTTCTGCCGTCGTGCCGAGAGTTGGACTTGCCCCTGTCTCTCATGATCGGAGTACGCCGCCAGGTGAATCCCAGGCTTCGGTTGGGGGGCGACGCCGTGGGCCGAACGGACCTGCGTTCGTTGGAGAATCTTTGCCGGAAATTTCCCGACAACCGCTTCCTGGTCAGCGTGCTCAGCCGCGAGAATCAGCACGAACTCTGCGTGTATGCGCGGAAGTTCAGCAATCTCATGCCATTCGGATGCTGGTGGTTCCTCAACAATCCTTCAATCGTCGAGGAAATCACGCGCGAGCGCCTGGAAATGCTCGGTATCAGCTTTATTCCGCAACACTCCGACGCTCGAGTTCTCGAACAGGTAATTTACAAGTGGCGCAACACGCGCGTCACGCTTGCTCCCATTCTGGCGGAGACCTATCGTGCCGTCTCGCGAGATGGCCGCGCCGTGACCCGGCAGGATATTCAACGCGATGTTCAGCGTCTGTTCTGTTCGAATTTCACTAACTGGATACACTCGAGCTGAACGACTAAGGGTCAGCGGTCAGGATCGCGCGCAGAAATTCCGCGATCGAGAGGGTCAGCTCGCGCGGATACTCAGTTCGCGCCATAGCCAGCGCCAGGCTTCGAACCACAGGATGTCCATCAACCCGGAAGGTTTGGAAGAAGCGCATCGGGCGGCGAAGAGCATGTTCGGGAAGTATGGAATAGCCAAAACCTGATTCGACTAGACGCTTGATGGCCTCGGTGTCCTCCGCTTCCATCACCACCCGCGGCGTTACCCCGATATCCTCAAAAAAGCGATCGATCCGCACGCGCAGAACTGTCCCTTTGGGATAAAGCAGAAACGGAACCCGGGCCAGGTCGGAGGGTCGTATCGAGCCCGCGTGACTGCGCCGGGCCTTGCTCGCCGGAGCCGCGATCAGCAACTCTTCGTCGAAAAGCGGGATGATCTTCAGGTTGTCCTCGGGAACCGGGAGCGAGATGAGGCCCAGATCGAAGCGGCGATCGTGCAGGCCGGCGACGATATCCTCGGTCACGCCAACGGTCACGCGGATCTCGGCTTTGGGGTACTGTTTTCGCAACTGCCGCAGAGGCTTGCCGAGTTGGTAGATCAGCGTGGTCACGCCGGTGGCGAAGTGGAAGGGGCGCGCGTCCCCGGTCAGATCGTTCTCAAACTCCTGCTTGATCTGGTGGGTGAGATGAACCAGAGTTTTTGCGTGTTCCGCCAGACGTAGCGCGGCGGGTGTGGGAATCAGCCTCTTCCCGCTGCGCACGAAGAGCTCGGTGTGAAGTTCGTCGGCCAAATTATGGAGCTGAAGGCTCACCGCTCCCGGGGACAAGAAGACCTTCTCGGCGGCGCGAGTCATGCTCGGAGAGTCCATCACCGCGAGGAACAGCTCGAGTTGGTGAATGTCCATAGACTCTTTCCAGTCAGGGTCCGACGTCAGGCAAAGAAAAATGCTTTCGATGCAACCATCCTTTGAGTCTTCCTGAAACTTTGCTTTAGCTTTTCCAATTTGACACGCGGGGCACGGCTGCCTATCTTGTGAAAATGCTGGCAGCGTTACTTTAGCAAATCTAAAGGAAACACAGTCTCGACGCAGCGGCGCTTTTCCGCAGCCAGCATCACAAATCGCGCCAGCAGCCGCTGAGGCCAAACGAAACGATTCCAGGACGAGTATCCAATGAAAAGACTCTGGCTCCTGTGCACACTGGCGGTTCCGCTGCTCGTTGTCGTGGCACAAGAGGGAGCACCGCCCGGGTTCGAACAATGGACCACCGCGTCACTCAAGCAGGATGGGCAAAAACTGCACACTGATGCCACGGCCGATCCGCACCATTTTGCCGTCGAGTTGCTTGCCGACTTCCCCAACGACAGCGCGATGCTGGTTCACCGGGAGTCTGACGGCCAGGCTGAGTGGCATGAAACCCAGGCGGACGTCTTCTTCGTACAATCCGGGTCGGCGACACTGGTGGTCGGCGGCACTCTGGTAAATGGCGAGACGGTGTCTCCGCACGAAAAGCGTAACGGCACGATACAGGGTGGCGTTCGCCGGAAGCTCTCTGCCGGGGACATTATCCGCATTCCTGCGGCGGTGCCGCACCAACTACTGCTTGAGGGCTCCCCGGAATTCAACTATTTTGTGGTCAAGATAAAGGGATATTGAGACGCTTCGGCGGGAATCAGGTGGGTCAGGCCGCCTCGCCATTGACGGCCAATAACGGAGGAGAGGTTTGAAAGCTGGCGTACACACCATAGCAGGGTTTCTTGCCGCATTTACCGTCAGTGCCTTTCTCTTGGTTTCCCCGGCAAAGGCCCAGAACTCGAATTTCCACGATGCTCCCGCAGCGGCCGGGCAACTCAAGAACCCATATGCAGATCAAGCGCCAGCGGCCGCCAAGTCTCTCTATCATCTCCGCTGCGCCCGCTGCCACGGCGAAAATGGGGAGGGCTCGGGAAATATTCCTCCACTGGCGGAACAAAAGATCAAAGCGGCGGCACCGGGCGAGATTTTCTGGTTCATCACCAAGGGCGACGAGAAAAACGGGATGCCTTCGTGGGCGAAGCTGCCGCAGCGGCAGCGTTGGCTGATCGTGAACTATGTAAAGACGCTCGGGACGCCGCAGGCCACTCAGGCGACCGCCAAGGCCACGGCACCTGAAAAGGCCGTCCACTTGAACGCGCCACCTCCAAAAGCTCCGTTCACCGATTACCGCTTCGAGAAGCCGGGGGAGGTCCGCAAAATCACTTTGAAAGACCTTCCTGCTCCGTTCGCGACCCAGTCGGCGGGGAATGGCCCCACAGTAGTCGCGCGTCCCGAAGGTGCGTGGCCGCAGGTGCTGCCGGGCTTCAAGGTCGAGCAATATGCGGCCGGACTGGACGACCCGCGCATGATTCGCACCGCTCCCAACGGCGACATTTTCGTGGCAGAAACCAGGGCCGGCGACGTCAGGGTTTTCCGCGGCATCACCAGCAACGGCAAGCCCGAACAAGTGGCTATATTTGCCAGCGATCTGAACCGGCCGTTCGGCATCAATTTCTATCCTCCGGGACCGAATCCCCAGTGGGTCTATGTGGGGAACCTCGACTCGGTCGTACGCTTTCCTTACCAGAACGGTGATTTGAAGGCACGCGGCCCGGCAGAGCACGTTGCGGATATTCCCGGGGGCAGCGGTCACACGACGCGTGACATCCAGTTCTCGCTCGACGGCAGGAAAATGTTTGTGTCCGTCGGTTCCGGCTCCAACGTGGACGATCCCGATGTGACTCCGGCCGAGAAGAACCGCGCCGACGTTCTTGAGTTCAATCCCGACGGATCAGGCATGCGGATTTTCGCGTACGGCATTCGCAACTGCGTAGGACTCGGCATGAATCCAAAGACGGGCGAGCTGTGGTGCTCGGTCAACGAGCGCGACGGGTTAGGCGACAATCTGGTTCCGGACTACATCACGCACGTGCAGGACGGCGGTTTCTATGGCTGGCCGTGGTGGTACATGGGTGGCCATCAGGACCCCAGGCACAATGGCAAGCACCCGGAACTCAAGGACAAGGTAATCACGCCGGACGTCCTGATGAATCCCCACAATGCGTCGCTCGGAATCACTTTCTACGACGGCAAACAATTTCCCCCGGAATATCAAGGTGATATTTTTGCGTCCGAACATGGGTCGTGGAACCGCGCAGTCCGGGTGGGTTATGAACTGGTTCGTCTGCCGCTGCACCAGACCGGACACGCGAGCGGCGAATATGAGGATTTCATGACCGGGTTCGTAGTTGACAACGAACGTGTGTGGGGACGCCCGGTTGCGGTCACAGTCGCTCCCGATGGCTCGCTGCTGGTTACTGACGATGGCTCGAACAGTATCTGGCGAATCAGTTACACAGGGAAGTGAGCTTCCGGCTGCAAGTTACTTGTGGTCGGAACGCAGGCCGGCGGGAATGGTGCCATCCCAACCTGCGTCTCCCTGTACTTTGTATTTGCCCAACTCGTCCCAGTTGGTCCGTGAGATCCCGTTAAGATCGTAGACGACCAGGCCGTTGCGTACAGTGAGTTCGCAAACCAGCTTCTGACGTCCCGACAGGCGCGCACCGAAAACATCTACGAAGCCGAAATCGCCGTTCTCCACTCGCAAAACTGCGACATCCGCAGCCGCCCCAATGGAAAGACGGCCCAGATCTTCGCGCTTGATTTCTCGTGCAGGATAAAAAGTGGAGCGGGCAATCACTTCTTCCAAGGGCATCCCCACAGCCAGGACTTTTGACATCAGGTTCAGCATGTCCTTCATCCCGGAATTCATGCTGTCGATGTGCAGGTCGGTGGATATCGAGTCAGGCGTAAATCCTTGACGGAAGGCGGGAACCGCCTGACGGAACAGGAAGCTGCCTCCGCCGTGGCCAAGATCGAAGATGACTCCACGTTTTCTGGCTTCGAACAGGTAAGGCATGACATGCCCATTGGCATCGAGCATGGGCACATCGACCAGGTAGGTGTGGGTGTAAATATCGCCGGGACGCAATTTCTTGAGCACCAGATCCTGGAAAGGACGCTCCGGACGGAACGTTCCGAAATCCACCATAACCGGAATATCCGCCAGGGTGCCGGCTTCGACCGCTCTTTCGACCGGCGTCCACTCCGGTCCGGCGTAATGTGCGGTCTTGATACCGACGACGAGCCCCTTGTATTTCTCGGCCTGCTCTGCGGTTGCTTTGGCATCCATGTCGTCGAGATTCTGCTCGATGGCGCCGCCTCCCATGCCCTGGCCGACAATGTTCAGCATGGCCAGTACGCGGGTTTTCGAGCGATCAATGACACGCTCTTTGAAATCGGGAAAATTGCGCCAGCCCGAGCTGCCGGCGTCCACCACGGTGGTAACTCCGGAGCGGAAGGTAAAGCCATCGGGATAGACGCTGTGGTCGCCGGAGTAGGCGTCTCGCATGCCTGTTCCGGCATAGACATGCACATGGATGTCTACCAGCCCGGGTGTCACGTAGAGGCCATGAACGTCAATCGTCTTGCGTGCTTCTGAGCTTGGAATGTCGGCGGCGACGGCAGCGATCCTTCCGGCCTGGATGGCAACATCGCGCACGGCGTCCAATTTGTTGGCAGCATCGACGACGTGGCCACCCTTTAACAGCAGATCGTAATGCGCCTGTCCGAACGCGCAGCAAACCAGCAGCCAGCAAACCGGCATCGAGAAAAAAAAGGAGGTCTTCATTGTTGTTGTATGTTGTTCCTGGCAATCTGTCCGCGCAGCACCGTGACGGACGCTTTGGGCAGGGTATAGGTTGTCGCCGGGCCCGCAGTGATCCGGGATTTCGCTGCTGGCCCGTCAGGATCCGCAGTGCCGCCGTTCGGCTCCGGGTTCCAGTGATACTGGGCGCTGCCAAATGTGATCATGTCCACCGGGCCGGTGAACCCGCTTTCGGTGTTCGTGCTCGCATCGCGAAATGCGAGGCGAATGGAATGCGGATTTTCCTGGTCTTTATTGATGATCATAAGCGCCCACTGGCCGTCAGGGCGCTGCACCGCATAAGCCGTCACGAGTTGGTGCCCGGCCGTGTCTTCGATGTCCGCCTCTGTCGGGAATAACTGGTGTTTGCCATTTCCTGGTTGCACCCACTCCAGGTTGATCAGCTGGCTGGCGAAATACTGCGAAAGTGGCTGCTGGATACGGTAGTTTTTATCCACGGTCAGCATGCTGAAGGTGCCCATAGAACTGGCACAGCCGTGGGAAAGCGCCTCGGGAATGTAGTGGAAATAATAGAGTGCGTTTCCGCCCGAAGTCAAAAACGACCCTACGAAGTCGGCCAGCCAGAGCGATCCGAAATTATCCGGGAACGATTCGCCAGTGTTCCACGAAATATTGAGTTCAGTGATGAACATGGGAACTTCGGGCGGCAGACCATCATCACGCCACACCTGGAGAATGTGGCTGATCAGAGCCGGCTCATCATAGAGATTACTCCACTGAATCTTGCAGGGCTCGAACGGGTAATGCTCGAAGGACATGAACGCCAAATCCTGCAGCCGATTGTGGGACTTGAGATAGGCGATAAAGCGTCCCAGCCATGAAGTTTCGCCCTGTGCGTCCGGCCAGACCTGTATGTCTTCGTTGACACCTTCAAAAATGGGTCCGCCCAGCTTCAACCCTGGGTCCACTTTGTGGAGCGCGGCGGCCCACTGCAAGTACAGCGCGCCGTAGTCCTCAGGAAGCATGTACTGCCCGTCGGGCTCTTCACCCATTTCGACGTAAGAGATCGGATACCCGCGCGCCTTCAGATAGGCAATCTGGTTCGCCGAATCTTCCGGCGTCCCATACAACATTGCGACTGGAATCATCGCGGGCAGCCCGCGCGTATAACCGCTTGTGTAGAAAAGATCCATCCCGACCTGGTCACCCTTGTCGTCAATACCGCTGGGTTCGTGCCAGGGATCGACGGAAGAGCAATAGGTTGTGGTCTGGTCGGGATCGGCGGTGTGTCGCACCAGGTCATGAAATTCTCCATTGGCCGAAACCGTTCCCAGATAGATCTCGTTGACGGCGTAGCCAACACAGTTGCGGCGATCAGCGGAGCCATGGCTATCGCAGGTATTGGAAGACTCCGACATCAGGATGCGCAGGTAACGCACTTCCAGGGCAGAGGGGTCGAGCCGCAGCGTTTTCAGTCCCCCCGAGCCGTTTATTTCGGCGCCGCCGCGGAACGTGACCCACGCTCCCTTTGTCGATTGCTTGATCGGATCTGCGCCCGTCCAATACTGCACCAGGTAGCGCCTCGCGTAGGGCTCGGCCCAGGAGATTCGAATGGCATTTACGGGATGACTGTTTGCCAGGTCAATGACCACCCATTGCGGATAGTTCGCGTCATCTTCGCCGGTGAACGTCTTGGTCAGATACGGATTACTCTTCCAGTAGGTCTTCTCGTCGCCATCGGTGATGCGGGAAAACCCGTTGGCATCGGTGCCTTCGTTGCGGGTGAATCCGCGATGAGGAAGTCCATAACCGAACGAGTGACGGATGAACCCGCTGGGCTTGGCATTCCCGACGAAGTAACCTTTCCCACCGGGATCGCTCCATGCCCCCTCCGGGTTCCAATGCCACGCCTCCACGTGCAGTTCGGTATTCTGGCGATAGGTGACACTGTTCCAACCGGCCGAGAGTACCTGTCGCATCACCGGCTCGGCAAAAACCTTGTCGGTGGAGACGGTGTCGATGCGATCGATGCCCGCGCCCAGCGCTTCGGTGGGAACGAAAGTATTCGCAGCATGGCCAGGAGTAATGTCAACTCGCACGGTTTGCGGCAAGGCTGCGGAAGTGAGCAGCAAACATACAGCGAGGATCGCAGGAATCCATTCCGACATTTCCAACTTAAACCATCGCAACTTTGCATGTGCGTTTGGACGCATGAACCCTCCCGCCGAAAATGATCGCATGATTGCCCGCTTCCGCTATTGCTTCGTGTCCAGCGGATGAGTGGCTTCTTCAAAGAATTGCTTCTGCAGCTTCAGGCCCTCGCTGTCGGCCTTCACCGCGCGGATCGCGGTGACCAGATCGGAAATCGCCATCCTGGTATCGAATTCGCCCAGTTCCTTGCTGGCGACCGAACCATCGCCAGCATAATGGTTCGGAAAACGCGCGTACCACCAGATTCCGGTGTACAAGCTGTCGGGGAGTTTTTGTCTGGCCTGATCCGCGCCGGATTCGTCCTTTGCACGATCGAGATGGACCAGGTCGGAACGCGCCACCATGGTGCGAGAGGTTTCGCCCTCGCCGGCATGAAAATCAGTGGCATAGCTGGAAGATTTCATGGGAGGGCGTCCGGCCATGTCATTATGCGAAGGCCGGTTGAAAATGTAGACAATGTAATCGTGCGGAGACGCCAGTTGCGACTGCGCAAAAAACGGCAACAGGTGCTCGTTCCCGCCATGACCATTCACGATAATGATTTTCTTGCAGCCGTTGCGCCCCATCTCGTCGGCGGTTTCCTGCAGCAGGTCGAGCTGCAGATGGGCGCTATAGGCAACAGTCCCAGGCTGGTGGCGGGCTTCGAAAATCTGCGAAACGTAGTATTCAGGAAAGACAAGCGTGTATTCCTGTTCCGCCGCGTGCAGGGAAGCGTAGCGAACGTTAATCAAGTCATTGCCAAGGGGCAGGTGCAATCCATGTTTCTCCATGATGCCGACCGGTAGCAGGCACGTTCCCTGTGCCTGCTGGATTGCCTTGACAAAATCGGCCGAGGTCAATTCTTCCCACTTGACCGAGAGCGATTGGGACAACGCCGCCGGCGGAGAGAGGAAAAGGATCACCGTAAGCACGATTCTTATCTTCTTTCTCATGCGGGGTTTCTCATAGCTGGGCAACTTCGCGCGTTGACTACGAATCATCTCGTCACTCCTTGATGGCTCATGCTTTTGATCTTGCCGCGAACCACGTTGAGAGAGGTCTTGGGTAAAGCAAATAGAAAATCAGTTCCGCCCTGTAAAATCGTGGGCCTGCTAATCCTTTGGCAGGTGGCTCGTATATCATTGCAATCCGGCGGCATTCATTGGATAATTCGCCTCGATTAAATCGATTCAATGAGATACATGGTTTCGGCGGCTCCGTCGGGATTCAAGCTTAAGAGTCTAACCGCAGAGGGCGCAAAGACCAACACAAAGGTCGCAAAGGGATCTCGATGAAGACTTGCGTCGACAAAGGTACAACATTTTCAAGGAGACTGACCATGAGTTCTTCATTTTTTGATCGCAGGATGCTGATGAGTCGTCTGGCTGTCGGACTGTCCGCCCTGGGCGCGGGCAGTTTGTTGGCTGCAAGTGCTGAGGCAAAGAGCCGGGATTCGGGGGTGCGGAAACTCAATCGTGACGGCAAGCCGGCGGATGGAACGCAGATGATCACTGCCATCATCACTCACAACGGGCTGCTCTACATTGCGGGCCAGGGGGCCAACTCCAATGGGCCGGTGGGGAAGGACGACATTGACAGTCACACAATCAAAGTGATGGAGAACGTAAAAGAGTTGGTCATAACCGGCGGCGGCACGATGGATAGTATTTTGCAGCTTACGGTTTACCTCGCGGACATAGCCTATTACGAGCCCATGAACAAGATCTTCAAAACCTATTTCCCGAATGGCGGGCCGGCGCGAACCACGGTCGCAGTAGCCGCTCTTCCGGGTAATTCGAAGCTAGAGATCAACTGCATTGCTGCCATCGTCCGTAGATAAGTCCCCGTACGCGCAAGGAGCAGAAATCATGCGACTGGGTTCGAATTGGAATCGGCGGACATTTCTTGGAAGCCTGACCATTGCCGCGGGATCGTTGATGACGCCGCGCAAGCTCTTTGCCGGGAAGGGCGGCAGCAAGATCAGCGGCTTCGGCCAGTCGGGCAATCCCTATGACGAGCTTGGGGTAAAGACCGTCGTCAACTGCGAAGGAACCATGACTGTGCTGGGCGGTTCCATCCTTCGTCCGGAACTCGAGGCCGTGATGGCCCAGGCCGGCCGCCACTTCGTACACATCGCCGATCTGGAGGTCGCGGCCGGGAAGCGCATCGCTGAAATGCTGAAGTTACCGGAGGGATACACCGCGCTGGTGATCTCGGGCGCGGCGGCAGCCATGCAGTCTGGGCTGGCCGGCATCCTGACTGGCAGCAACGAACAGTTCATCAAACAGATTCCAGACCTGACTGGGATGAAGTCTGAAGTCATCATTCAGAAGTCGCACCGCAACCCGTTCGATCATCAGTTGCGGACCACTGGAATCAAGCTGATCGTAATCGAGACGCGGGATGAATTGCGTCAGGCAGTTAACGAAAAGACTGCCATGATGCACTTCACCAACTTTGCCAACGCAGCCGGGCAAATCAAAGTGGACGAGTGGGTGAAACTGGCGAAGGAGTACAAACTTCCGTGCATGAACGACGCTGCCGCCGACACCCCGCCGGTTTCCCATCTTTGGGACTACGCAAACATGGGCTACGACCTGATCACCTTCAGCGGCGGCAAAGCCATGCGCGGACCGCAGTGTGCCGGCCTGTTGATCGGGAGAAAAGAACTGGTCGCGAACGCGCTGCTCAACAACAGCCCGCACGAGGACACGATCGGCCGCAGTCAGAAAGTGGGCAAGGAAGAAATCGTGGGGATGGTTAAGGCGCTGGATCTATATCTCAACGAAGATCACGAGGCTCTGTGGAAAGAATGGCAGGACCAGCTGGATTACATCTCGCGCCAGATTACGCGTGTCGATGGGGTCAGTACCGCGTTCTTCGTTCCTGACATCGCGAACCACGTGCCCCACATGGCGATCACGTGGGATTCCAACCGCATCGCGCTCACCCCCAAAGAAGTTTCCAGGCTGTTGGAGGATTCCAAACCGTCGATCGTAATGGGAGTCGGGGAAGAACGTCCTGGACTCTCCATGAACTCGTTCATGCTGCAACCAGGAGAAAGCAAGATAGTGGCGGAGCAACTGACGCGGATTTTTCGCGAACACTGTGCGGGTGGAAAGTAGGCGGGCGCCAGACCTCGGGCGCCGGACGTCGGGCGTCAGACCTCGGTGGAAACGGGTGTTTCGATCTATCTTCGTGGTTTTGAGGTCCGGTGTCCGACGCCCGGCTTCCGACCTCGAGACGAATACAGAGACTGATGACTGACGCTTTCTCAAACCCGAAAGTCACCGAACTGTGACCCGGCCGGCAAAGAGCCATGTGCGGTGGTCCCTAGTCTTTTTGATTTTCATTCTGAGCGCTGTGGCGTTTCTGGATCGGGTGAACATATCGATCGCGGGAACCTCGATTGCCGCCGACTATCACCTCAGTCATGTGCAGCTTGGTTCGGTGTTCAGCGCGCTACTGTGGGGATATGCGTTTTTTCAGACGCTTGGCGGACGTCTTGCCGACCGGATCGGACCGCGGCGTGTGCTCGCTTTCGGAGTTATCTGGTGGGGCGTCTTGACCGCTTTGACCGCCGCAGTTCCGGCTGGCATCGCAAATGCGCTAGTCTTCTTCGTCGCCATCCGGTTTTTGCTTGGCGTGGGTGAGGCAGTGGTTTTTCCTGCCTCCAATCAGTTCGTAGCGCGCTGGATACCAACCCAGGAGCGTGGCGTCGCCAATGGCTGGATCTTTGCCGGCGTAGGTGCGGGCGCTGGTCTTTCGCCTCCGCTGATTACTCTCATCATGGTGCACCATGGCTGGCGCGCGTCGTTCTGGGTGTGTGCCGGAATCGGATTGATTGCAGGAGGAGCGTGGTATCTACTGGCACGGGATACGCCCGCAGAGCATTCGGGCGTCTCCGCCATTGAGCTTGCTCACATCAACGCCGGTCTAACAGCTGATACCGAGATTGCAGGCCCACCCGCCGGTCACGGGCGCGACCTCATACCCTGGAGCAAAGTATTCGCCAGCAAAGAAGTGATCGCGGTAACGCTCAGTTATTTCTGTTTTGGCTATGTCGCCTGGATTTTCTTCAGCTGGTTCTATATTTACCTCGCCCAGGTGCGAGGACTGAATCTGAAGGCGAGTGCGTTCTATGCCATGCTGCCGTTTCTGGCGATGGCCATTTGCTGCGCTGCTGGCGGCGCCATCAGCGACCGGCTCACCCGCTTGCGCGGACAGCGCCTCGGCCGCTGCGTGCTGGCTTCCATCGTCATGCTGGGCGCCGGTGTCTTTCTGGTTCTGGGATCGCAGGTCGACAGTGCGCGACTGGCCAGCGTGGTTCTGGCCGGAGGAGCGGGCGCGCTCTATCTGGCGCAGAGTTCATTCTGGTCGGTGACTGCCGACATCGCGGGCCGCTCGTCGGGTTCGGTTTCCGGCTTCATGAACACGGGAGCGCAGATAGGCGGTGCCGTCACCGCTTCGCTCACGCCGTGGATTGCAAGCCACTTTGGCTGGACTACTTCTTTTTTGGTTGCCGCGGCCTTGTGTGGATTGGGAGCGGCGGCCTGGCTTCTGGTCGATCCCCGCAAGAGCCTCACGTTGTAGCCCGATCGGGGATAGCGAAGTCGGGGGTGTATCATTTGCGGTTGAACGAAAGTCTCGCGAGGATGCCTATGAGATCAATCCTTGGATTTGCCCTGGCTGTCCTGCTCGGTAGCGCATGCATCGGCGGCAATGGCGCCCGAGCCGCTGCCCAAACAGATTCCAACCAAACCGGTTCCGCGTCAGCTATGCCGGAAAAGCCGCAACCTGTTGTGCGTCCACCGATCATCGGCGTGGCTCACCTCGGTTTGCGAACGGACGATCTCGCCGCGGCCCGGAAGTTCTATACCGGAGTTCTTGGCTTCCAGGAGTCTTTCACCCTGGACGATCCTCCCGGCAAGCTGCTGCTGACTTACTTCAAGGTCAACGATCATCAGTACGTCGAAGTTTTCCCCGCGCTTAAAGAGCCCAATCAGGACCGCCTGTCGCATATCTCGTTTGAGACTACGGACGCAGAGCAGCTGCGCGCCTATCTTGCCAGCCGCGGCGTTAAGGTTCCGGCAAAACTCGGCCCCAGGCTGGATGGAAATCGCGGCTTCGATGTCACCGATCCGGACGGACACGATGTGGAGTTCGTGCAATATATGCCGGGTTCGCTGCATAGCCGCAATTTCGGAAAGTCTCTTCCGGACACCCGCATATCACAGCGCATCATTCACGTGGGAGTTGTGGTCCAGGACCAGGCCAAGGCGGACACCTTCTACAAAGACATTTTGGGTTTTCGCGAAACCTGGCACGGGGGCATGACCGACACGGAAACCGACTGGGTGGACATGCAGGTCCCCGAGGGCACCGACTGGCTGGAGTACATGCTGAACGTGCACAACCCCTCTCCGAAGCAGCTGGGCGTGATGCACCACCTCGCGCTCGGCGTCCCCAGCGTGGAAGCGGGATACCAGACCGTGTTGAAGCGGGACTTCAAGCCGGAGAAGCCGAAGATTGGGCGCGACGGGAAATGGCAATTGAATCTCTACGATCCTAACTTCACGCGAGTCGAACTCATGGAGCCGGCTCCGGTCCGCGAGCCCTGTTGCTCGCCGTTTTTGAAATAGTCGAGTGTACGGCTGCCGGAGGCATGCTTTCATGAAACCGCTGCTGACATTTCTCGTCATCGCTGTTTGTGCTTTGTGGGTGAGGCCGTCGGTGGCACAGATGCAAAAGCAACCCGAACGCCAGGTTGCGATCACGATTGATGACTTGCCCGCCGGTGCCGCCAATTCGATGACGGCGGCGACCATTAGCGAAATGACTTCGAAGTTGCTGGGCACGCTGCGCGATCAGAAGGTCCCGGCCGTTGGGTTTGTCAATGAGAAAAAGCTCTACAAGTGGGGAGAAGTAGATGACCGGATCAGAGTTCTCCGCATGTGGCTGGACGATGGTTTTGAGCTAGGCAATCACACCTTCAGCCATATGTCGCTGAATAAGGCGGGATTGAAGGCATGGGAAGACGATGTGGTCCAGGGCGAAAGCGTGACTAGCATGCTGCTGGCCGAACACAACCAAAAGCTGAGATATTTTCGACACCCGTTTCTGGATACGGGACGTGACCTTCAAACCCGACGCGAAGCCGAAGCGTTTCTGGTAGCGAGAGGTTACCGGATTGCACCCGTCACGTTGGACGCATGGGACTGGATGTATGCCGGGGTTTATGAAGATGCCAGGAAACATGGAGACACTTCACTGCAGCAGGAGCTCACGCGCAGCTATCTCTCATACAGCGACGAAATGTTTGCCTACACCGAACAGCTGGCCAAACAAACGATCGGCTACGAACCGAAACAGATTTTGTTACTGCACGCTAATCAACTTGAGGCAGACCATATCGGCGAGCTGCTTGAAGTGATGCGCAAGCGAGGTTACCGCTTCATCACCCTGGAAGACGCTCTGAGCGATCAGGCGTACGGTTTGCCCGACACCTTCATCGGAGAAGAAGGCTCAGGCTGGATCGATCACTGGGCGATCACACTGGGCAAGCCTCCGCAGGGATCCCCGGTTTTTCCGCAATGGGTCATTGACCGTTCGAAGGCGCTGCACTTGCCACAACCGTGATCCACATTTTCCGAAGAAGCCTTTCACCGCAGAGATCGCAAAGCCCGACCGCAAAGAACGCAAAGAAAACCCGCTCGTCTCTGCGTCCTTCGCGTTACCTTTGCGATCTCTGCGGTTAAAGGCTGTTCCACTCTCCCGACCAATAGGCCGCTCCTGGCGATGGCATCTGCCCAGATTCCGGCTGCGCGCCGTAAGTCTCTCTGACCTAAGGTGATCGCCGTCACTTCACGTCCCGGTGTCTATTGACTGCGAGTAGAGATCACCGGGCCCACAGTTTCAATGCAAGAATCGGCCACCGGCGCGTTCTCCTCCTGAGAGCAAGAAAGCTGCATTGCAGCAAGGTTCACGGAGACGCCATGAAAGACGCCAATTTACACATCAATCCAGCCAGATTCTGCTTATTTTTGATTCCCCTGGCGCTGCTGATCGCCGGTTTGGTGGTGGTCGAATCGTTCGAAGCGGCTGGCGGCGAAGAACCTCCCAGCGCGACATACTCGAACGGCATGCTTCATCTGGCCATTCCTTACCATGCGAATGAGTCCGGCCCTGGGCAACTGACGATGGAGGTACTGGATCCAGAAGATCAGGTCCTGGGGCGAGCGGAGCGGCATGTCGATGCAGCCCGTGGCACCGGACTGTGGCGGGAAGATATCAAGCTGAAGAAGTCAGTTTCCCTCGATGAGCTGGTGTGGCATCGCGTCCGCTATCGCTTTGAATACAGCGATGGGAAGAGTGCGGCGATCGAAGGCGTGGATTCGATCTCGCAGATTCTCCGTACCCCGGTTCTTCATATCCTGGGCCAGCAATCGTATCTGACCGGTGGCCAGGCGGCGGTTCGCGTGATCGTCACGGACTCGAAGAATGAGGTAATTGCGGGCAGGGGGTCGGTACAAATTGAATTGCTGGTTCCCGATCAGAAATCCCGCGTGCTGTTCAACGGCAAGCTCAATCATGCTGGGACTGCCGACGCGCAGTTCCGGTTTCCTGCCGGACTGGTTGGCAGCTATCAGCTGCGCTATGTCGTGGACACGCCTATCGGCTCGACGGAATTTACTCAGCCAGTTCGGCTGGAGGACAAGGTTTCGATTCTTCTGACCACCGAAAAGCCCATCTACCAGCCCGGCCAGACGATTCACGTGCGGGCGCTGGCGCTGGATCGGTCCAATCACGAAGCCACCGCCGACCACCGTCTGACCTTCGAACTGGAAGACTCTCGCGGCAACAAGGTTTTCAAGAAAGTCACTGCGACGGATAAATTTGGAATTGGGTCGGCAGAATTTGCGCTGGCCGACGAAGTAAACCTGGGCACGTATCATCTGCGCGCTCTGATGGGCGAAGGTGAGGTGCCCACGAACACCGCCGAAATCGCCTTGAATGTCGAGAAATATGTGCTCCCGAAATTCAAGGTCGCGGTGGATTTCGCAGGCAAGGACAACAAGACCAAGCGTGGCTACCGCCCGGGCGATCGCGTCACGGGAAGCGTCCATGCCAATTATTTCTTCGGAAAGCCCGTAGACGGAGCTGAGATCACCGTCAAAGCCTCGAGCATGGATGTAGAAGTGTTTGAGGTGGGCTCAGTGCAGGGCAAAACAGATCGTGAAGGCACTTATCATTTCGACCTCACATTGCCCAATTATTTTGCCGGGCGTCCCCTGACCCAGGGTGCCGCCCGCGTGCTGATTGAGGCTACGGTAAGAGACTCGGCTGGTCACGCAGAAACCCGCGGCGAGCCAATCACGGTCAGCGAATCGCCTCTGCTGATCACGGCGGTGCCGGAGGGAGGCACGCTAATCCCTAATCTCGAAAACCAGGTTTTCATCCTCACCTCTTACCCCGACGGGACACCGGCCACTGCCAGATTGAGAATCCACGCTTCAGGCCTGCCCGAACAGCGGGTGACCACCGATGACGGCGGCGTGGCGGTGGTTCATGTAACTCCCGGCGCGGGAATCGAAAACGTAAAAGTTGATGCGGAGGACAAAGAGGGAAACCATGCGTCGAGTGCAGTTCAACTGCAAACCCGCGGAGGTGAAGACCAGATTCTGCTGCGAACTGACCGCGCTGTCTACCGTGCCGGAGACCGCATCGCTCTCAGTGTCTTCTCAACGAAAAAGCGCGGCACTGCGTACCTGGACATCGTCAAGGAAGGACAGACCGTGCTGACCCGCGACCTGGAAATCGAAAATGGACGGGCGGAGCTCTCTTTAGCGGTCACGCCGGAATTGGCGGGAACGGTTGACTTCAACGCTTATCTTTTCGGCAGTGACGCGCGCCCAGTCGCGGATCACCGGCTGGTATTTGTGCAACCGGCCGACGAACTCAAGATCGAGGCCGGGGCGGACGCTCCCGATTACAAACCCGGCGGCGAAGCGCGCATCCGCTTCCGCGTGACGAACGCGAAGGGTGAAGGCGTTCGCGCTGCCCTTGGTCTGCAGGTCGTCGATGAAGCAGTCTTCGCGCTGGCTGAAAAGCAGCCCGGCTTTGCAAAGGTGTTTTTCTATCTGGAACAGGAAGTGATGAAGCCTCGCTACGAGATCCACTCTATCGGGATGCCGCAGATCGTCGAGTCCGTCGAGGAGTCGCAAGTCGAGCAGCGGGACCGTGCGGCACGAGCATTGTTCTCGGCCACCGAGATGGTGAGCACGAACAAATATGAAACCGAATTCGGCCGCACAGTGCCGATGACGAAATATGCCGACTATGCCACCCGCTATCGCACGCGTTTTCTGGCGCAAGTACGGCAGCTGGCGACCGACTTCAACCAGGCCTTCGCGCAGGGACATACCAACACTGACTTGAGTGATGCAGTCAAGCAGATGGCCCGCGCCGATAAGCCGGATCTTCGCGATGCCTGGGGCACAGACCTGCGGATCGAACCGGTCTCATGGTATCCGCGGAAGGCCCGCTACTGGGCGCACAGCGCGGGGGCGGACAAACAGTTCGGTACCGGCGATGACATGTTCGTACAGTTGCAGGTGCAGCGCAGAAAGATCGTCGGCCGCCCGACTTCAGGTGCGAGCGCAATTGAGTTCAACATGGAAAGCGGGCGCGGACCCTTTAACGGTTTTGCAGAGGTCGTGGGCACCGCGGTCGACCAATGGGGTGGTGCACTGGAGGGAACGATAGTCACGGTCCGTGAGTCCTCCACCGGCAGGATGCGAACCGCAAGGGCGAACGCCGATGGACACTTCAGGTTGGCCGCTGTGCCTCCCGGCGAATACGAAATCAAGGCTTACAGCGGAGCAGAGACGGTCTCGAAGAATCTCAAGCTCGAAGCACGCGACCGTGCGACCGTGTCCGTTTTTCTGAGGAATGAGCCGGCGGGAACCGCGGTTGCGGTGGAAGAGATCGAGACGGTGATCATCAACGGGCAGGTTGTCGCCCAAGCTGGCGTGGTTGGGGGCATTGCCAGCGGTGTCGGAGCCGGAATGATGGGAAGCGTCGTGGGAGGCGTTCTGAGTCCGCCCGTCGCAGGCCCCGAGGTCATGATGTTGAAAGAGAAGGCCCCGGCCGTCCCCGGGCCTCTCAGGGTTTCTAGAGCGATCAGCGTCAATAGCGCAACTCTTATTACGGACGCAGACAAGAAGGATTCTGGTTCTCCGGAAGCACACGTTCGCTCGTATTTCCCGGAGGCACTTTACATCAATCCCGAAATCATTACCGACCAGAATGGTGATGCCAGCATTACCATTCCGCTGGCCGATTCCATTACCACGTGGCGCATGGCGATGCTCGCTTCCACAACCCACGGCGCGCTGGGCAGCGCCACGTCGAGCCTGAAGGTTTTTCAGGATTTCTTTGTTGACCTCGATCTGCCGGTTACGTTGACGCAAGGTGATCGGGTTTCGATTCCGGTCGCCGTGTACAACTACTCGGGCGCGCGCGGAGACGTAAGCCTGAAACTGCAAGCAGACGACTGGTTCTCTCTGGTGGATGACGTGTCCGACAAGTTCGTCTCGGTCGACTCCGCCCGAGTGGGTGGATCCCAGTTCACACTGGAAGCGAAAAGAATCGGGAAATTCAAGCTGACGCTTTCTGCCCGTATGAACGGAGAAGCCAATCGCGCTGACATCGTAGTGCGGGAAATCGAAGTCATTCCCAACGGGCGCGAGCAAGATCTGGTGTTTAACGGCCGCCTGGAGAGTACCGTTCAGCACGAACTGGATTTCCCGGCGACCTCCATCCCCGACGCCAGCAAAATCTTCGTCCGGCTGTACCCCGGCCCGCTGAGCCAGGTGATCGAAGGCATGGACAGCATTCTTAGCATGCCCGGCGGCTGTTTCGAGCAGACGTCCTCAAGCACTTACCCCAACGTGCTGGCGCTCGATTACATGAAGCGCACGAAAAAGCTGACTCCCGAAGTGCACGCCAAGGCGGAGGGATACATTGCCAACGGCTATCAGCGTTTGCTGACCTTTGAAGTTCCCGGCGGCGGATTCTCCTGGTTCGGCAGCGCCCCTGCCAACAAGATTCTGACCGCTTACGGTTTGATGGAGTTCTACGACATGTCGAAAGTCTACGACGTGGATCCAAAGCTGATCGCGCGTACGCAGCAGTGGCTTGCCAGTCAGCAGCAGGCGGACGGCAGCTGGAAACCGGACGCGTCGTTCATCAACGAGGGCGCAACCAACCGGTTTAACTCGGACGTGCTCCGCATCACCGCTTACCTTGCGTGGTCGCTGGAGAACACGGGCTACCAGGGTCCGGCAGTCGAGAAAGCCAGGCAGTTTGTCGAGAAGCACATGAGCGCGAAGATGGACGCCTATACTCTCGCCGTGGTTGCCAACTTTGCCGCCGACTATGGCAAAGACCGGGACTTTACGCGCCAGGCCATGCAACTTCTGCTGGATGCACGCACCGAGAAAGACGAGCAGGCGTGGTGGAACTCAGAGGAGACCGGAGTCTATGCGACCGGCACGAGCGCGAGCGTCGAGACCACGGCACTGGCAGCACAGGCGTTGCTCAAGTGGGGCGAGGCTTCCGGCACTGCGCGCAAGGCGATGAGTTACATTGCGTCAAAAAAGGACGCTTCCGGAACCTGGGGCACGACACAAGCCACCATCATGGCGCTGCGAGCATTGCTGCTCGCGACGGAAAAGGGCGCGGCGGACGTTCGCGGCACGTTGCAAGTCCTGCTCAACGGCGAGGTAGTCGAGAAACTTGCGCTAACGGCGGAGAACAACGACCTGTTACATCAGTTCGTGTTCAAAGGTGTCGATTCGAAGGGCGCCAACACAGTTGAGATCCGCTTCGAAGGCAAGGGTGGCCTGGCATACCAGGTGGTGGGAAAATATTTCCTTCCCTGGGATCTGAAGCCGGAGAACGAGGCCCTATCCATCAACGTGGCTTACGATCGCACTCACCTGGTGCAGGATGACATGGCCACGGTGACCGCAGCTGTGAAGAACAATCTGAACAAGGCCGCGAACATGGTCATGGTTGATCTGGGCATCCCTCCCGGATTCGATCTGCTCAGTGAAGACTTACAGACCTACGTAGAGAAGAGTGCGAGCCAGAAAAGCGGCCGCCTGGAAAAGTTCAGCATGACTGCAACCCAGGCCATTCTCTACTTCGATTCCATCGCTCCGGGTGACACAGTCACATTGCAGTTCCGGTTGCACGCAAAATATCCCATTCGCGCCCGAACATTCCAGTCGCGAGTGTACGAATACTATGACCCGGAGGTGAACTCGGTGGCACGCCCGGTGCAGTTGGAGGTGCAACAGCGATAGCAAGTCGCTCCGCCGTGTCATCCTGAGCGATTCCGCCTCTTCGCTTGCGAAGAGGCGGGTGAGTCGAAGGACCCCTACCGTAGCAAAACGGCTCGGTACAATTGCTTCTTGCTCTCTATGATTCCAGGCGGTGTAGGCCACAACGTTCTGCTTTTGCGTGTTTCTAAGTGAGGTAGGGGTCCTTCGACTTCGTAGCTGCTTCGCGAAGCGAAGCAGCCACTCCGCTCAGGATGACAGGGGAGATAGAAGGATCAGGTCCACGGTGTGGCAGGGTTATTTCAGGCCCTCTACCAAGTAAAGGTCCCCAAGGGTGCGGTGGAAGCCGTAAACGTACGACTTCCCGTCCGGCGTCATCAGAATGGGCCCGATGGTGGAGACCCCGGTAGGATCGAGGGGGACAATCTGCTTCCAGACGGTTTTCTTTCCCGTGGACAACTCCAGTTGGTAAACCTTGGCGGGTATTTCGCCGGCGCGGTACAGATAGATGGAACGGCCATCCTGATTCCAGGTGATGGGCAGATCTCCTGGCTCCAGGCTGTTGACGGCTCGAGGATCGCCTCCCGCGGGCGGATAGTAGTAGCCTTTTTGATCGGGGCCGATGCCTACGACCGACTGGCCATCGGGTGAAATCACGAAAGACTGGGCGTCGACACCTTCCGGGGAAATCGGTGTCGGTTTCCCCCCAGACAGATCCTGGGTATAAAGCCGGACTCCGCGTCCCGGTTCGTTGCCCGAAAAGACAAAGTGCTTGCCGTCCGGGAACCAGCGTGCCCACTGGTGATTAATCGTGTCGTTGGTCAGCGGCCTAGCTTCGCCCGCCCCGGTTGGCAACAGCCGGAGTTGTTCGGGCGAGCCCGGACTCTGAACGATGACCGATTTCTGGTCGGGCGAGAGGGCGTTCGCCGCCCCTTCGCCGAGCCGGATGGCCGGGGAGCCGTCGGTGTTGCGGATGTATACCGCATAAGTCAGCTCTTGTGCACTGCCGTACTGCACCCCGCCACCAACTCCCTCCTCGTCAAAAAGGACGGTCTTTCCGTCGGCAGAAAGGTCGGCGGGATAGGAATAGTCGAGCCAGGAAAGATCGCGCTCCTTGGTCTGGCCCTGGTAGAGAGCCATGACCTCGCGCCGCCGGCCAGCGCGTGCCAGGAGCACTCGTCCGTCGTGCCAAATGTCGAACAGGACCAGCGTACCGGGTATGCGTGTGACCAGGCGTTCTTTTCCCGCCAGGTTGACGGCGGAAAGATAGTGATCGACGCCCAATTCGCTGGCGGTAAACCAGACTTCCTCGCCGTCCGGCGACCAGGCAAGGCCTCCAGTACCGTACCAGTCGCGGGTCAGCTTTTTCTCCTTGCCGGAGAGATCGACGACAGCCACCGAGCCGCTGTCGTCTCCCTGGTTAGGATGGTCCACGAAAGCTACAAAGTTTCCTTTCGGAGAAACCCGGGGATAGCTGATCCAGCCGCCGCTGGTCTCGTACAGGACCTTGCCGATGGGATATTCCAACCGGTCGCGGCCGCTCACACTGTGCACGACGGCTAAGCTGGTTCCGTCCGGGGCCCAGTCCGCCCATTCGACATCCTCGAGAACCGGGCGCGGGGCACCGCCCGCCAATGGCGCCCTGGCCAGCGTACCGACATTGACCAAAGCTCCCGCGGAATGGCTGCCTAGAGAAAGTGCCATCTCGCCCGTCGATGAAACTCCTAGAAGCTCGGCACGGCCCAGCCCGAGCGAGCGCGATTCCACCGAGCCTTGATGGGCGGAAAACACTTCCACGGGGTTGCCTTGCCAGGCGGCGCTGTAGAGGATGGTCTGGCCGTCCGGCGCAAATCGGGCAGATCGGATTTCTCCCAGGCGGAAGGTCAGCTCGTGATACAGCGGCGCGCTGGCTACGGAGGATCCCCAGAGACGCTTGCCTAGCAATAAACCGGCGGCAAGGGCCAGGAGGAGGCCGAGGCCGACCATTACGGGCAGCAGGCGACTGCGGGGCGACGTCGGGGCTGGAGCTTCTGTGCTCCTGCTGGCCGAGGCCGGCGAGGCAGCACTGCTGACCCCGCTGCGGGAGGAATCCGTGTCACGCTTCAGGCGCTTCAGGTCGGCGCGAAGCTCGGCCGCGCTCTGACAGCGCAATTCCCGGTCTTTTTCCAGCGCCTTGTTCAGGATCGGTTCCAGTTGCGGCGGCAATCCCGGGTTTAACTGGACTGGTGGCGTAGGCACTTTGTTAAGGATCGCTTCAAAGATGACCGCCGATGTGGTTCCCAGGAATGGCTGCCGGCCGGTTGCCATTTCATAGAGCACTACCCCGAAGGAAAACAGATCGGTGCGATGGTCCAACGCCTCTCCGCGGGCCTGCTCGGGTGACATATAGGCAATGGTTCCCATCGCCGTCCCCGGCGTGGTGAGCTGGTCCACGCTGAAGGCAGTGCGCGTTGCCCCCGCCCCTACGTCGTCAGCCTTGCTTCCCTGAGGAGTAAGTTTCGCCAGACCGAAGTCCAGGATCTTGGTCTGCCCGCGCTGGGTAATGAAGATATTCGCCGGCTTGATGTCGCGGTGCACAATTCCACTGGAGTGGGCAGCATCGAGGGCGTCCGCGATTTGGATGCCCAAGTCCAGCAATTGCTCCATCTTGAGCGGCCGTCCCTCGACCTTGTGTTTCAGGGTGGAGCCTTCCAGATACTCCATCGCGATGAAGGCTTGCCCCTCCTGCTCGCCGATGTCGTAAATGGTGCAGATATTGGGATGGTTCAGGGCAGAAGCCGCCTGCGCCTCGCGCTGGAAACGGCTGAGGACCTGGGGATCTTTTGCTACCTCATCCGGCAGGAATTTCAGGGCAACGAAGCGGTGCAGCCGGGTGTCTTCCGCCTTGTAGACGACACCCATGCCTCCACCACCAATTTTTTCAACCACGCGGTAGTGCGATATGGTTTGTCCAATCACGCGGAGAGGTCTGTCCCAAGAGCGACCATGTTATGGGCAGAACCGCGGCAAGTCAACGCGCCGGTCGCAGCCCTCTACTCGAGTCCGCCCAGGCTCTTGCGCAGGCGATCGGCCTTTTGCTGTTCGGCGGTAGCCTGCGCGAGACGGCCAGTGCGGGCGTAGATTTCCGCCATGCGACGGTGTGGTTCGGGCTCCTGAGGCCGTAGCTCGGCCGCTTCCTGCAGATAGCGAAGCGGATCCGAATATTGTGCCGCGCCCTGGATTTTCTGCGGCAAGGGCTTCGGAGCAACGCCTTTTTGTGCCAGTGCGAGGACCGTGTTGTAGAGGAGCTCTACCGTTCTGGCGTCCTGCGGATTGAGCTGGTGCGCGTGGTGAAGCGCCTGATAAGCGCCAAGATCGTCACCCAGCTTCGCCAGGACAGCCCCATAAAGCGCATTCAGCTGAAATAAATCCGGCCAGCGTTTGAGAGAATCAGCAAGCGGGGCACGCGCCATTTCGAACTGCTTGAGCTGAGAGTACGCCAGCGCCAGGTTGTATTGCATCTGTGGGGATTGTGGGGCCAGCTCGGCGGCCCGGCGGAAGGGTTTGAGCGCGGCTTCCAGGTCGCCGTGCTGGGCGTAGATCGTACCCAGAGCGGTGAGTTTCTCTGCATTGTCGGGATCGTATAGTTGCTCACAGACGGTGTGCGCTTGCTCCTGCAAACCCTGGTCCAGCTTTTGCGCGCATTCCATTCTCAGCTTGCTTTCGTTATCGTCCCGCTGGCGCATTTGCTCGGACAGCGCCAGGGCTTTGGTGGCTTCGTCCGCCAAACCCTGTTTTCGATACACCAGCCCCAATTGATAGGGAATGCGGGCGTCCCGTGGATTTGCCTGGGCCGCATCCCTCAACCACTTTGCCGCGTTTTCCAGATCACCCTGTTTGAAGTATGCGTAACCGAGATAGTAAGCGGTGTCGGGAAACGGTGGCTTGATGACCGCCTGGTTCAGATTCCGGATTGCGCTTTCGAAGTTGTGGTCGTCCAGATCGAGTCTTCCCAGGTAATACAGAACGTTAGGATGGTCGCCAACCTCATCGCGCACCAGTTCAAGCTCGTGGCGAGCCTCATCACCTTTGTGCAACTCGAACAGTGCGACCGCCAGAGGAAATCGCGCCCGCAGTGTGAGCTTGGGATCGGCCTCCAGCGCAGCCCGGAATTCGCTGACCGCCAGGTCATACTGGTCCTGCCTTAAGGCGTCGTAACCTTTGCCGAGGTGGGCTTCCGGCGCGCCGGAAGCGGACGGGTTCGGAGCGGTCGCTTCCGGAGATGCGGCTTGGCCTACCGCAGAGGTCATGAGTACCAGCGCGGCCAGCAACCTCAGGATCGGCCGTCGAGTGAATCGGGCAACCATCGCACACGCGGTTTTCTCGCGCATCTTGGGACCATTATAGGTGTAAGACGTGTTGCGTCGGTCTTTGGAAAATCCGATGGAGGTGCGGGTGTCCGCGCCCGTGCGGCCGAGCGAACCTCGGCGGCCGTCATCAGCTTTAGTGGCGTGACTGCCGAGCTGCGCTCGGCCTGCACGGGTCCCTTCGACTTCGCTCAGGGCAGGCTCCGACCCGTCCCCACACAACCAACGGCGACGCGACAATGACTCACCGGACCGCGGGACGCATGCTCCTAAATCCGCGCCGCCTTCGCCAGCAGGGTGCTGGCTACTTTCTTGATGTCCGCCATTTCCTGCGCGGTCGCGGTACCCACGTAGTCGCTTACCAGCTTCTCGCAGCGGTCCCGGATTTGGTCGTAGGCAGCAGGGTCCTGGCCGCGGACGGCCAACAGCTCTTTGAGCCAGTGTTTACCGTAGCCGGCGTGCATGGTTTCGTCGGCCCAGTCGAAGTCCATGTCGTGCTCGCTCACCCGGTCACCGTAGGCATGGAAGAGTTGGGCGCGGGCCGGCTTGTGCTTGATGTTCTTGGTTTCGAAGAAGTACAGCATGCCCAGGCGGTAAATAGGGTCTTCGCCCGAGGCGCAATCGTAGATGTACGTTCCCAGCGGAATCTCTGCCGGATCGAGGCCCCAGGCCATCAGGCGCTCGTATCCCATGCGGCAGTGGCGCGATTCGTCGTAAGTCCAGCGCGCGGAATTGTAAATCCACTCCCAGGGTAGGACGTCGGCAAATGCGCTTAGGATTACGCCGCCGGCTTCGATTGCCCACACTTCGTTCAGGTGGCTGATAGCCGAGCGCAACTGCAATTGCATCCCTTCGCCATAGGGATATGCGGGATCAACCACGTCAGGCCAGTAGAAGCGGCACGGCCAAAAACGGGGATCGCGCGCAGGCCGGGCGGGAACGGTGTAACTCTTAGCTCCCGGCAGGCGCCCGGTGGCATTGGCAGATGGCGATGGCCCAACTCCAACCCCACCCACCTCGGCGAGGCGATTCGCAACCGCTTCGGTCCAGGCGTTGGCGGACTCGCGCAATTCCGGATTTCGCGAGAGTTCGGACTCCGCCCATTGCTCGAATGCGCTGATCTGATCCGCCTTTTCGGAAAGCGCCAGCGACAGAAACCGGTGAGTGGGACCGTCGGCGATTGCGTCCGAGGCTTCGAGATATTCGCGGAAGGAATCACGCAGGGCGGGCAGAAGAACCTTTCCCACGCTCAGGAGGAAGGCTGGAACGGAGGGAGAATCCTTGACCGCGCCAAAGAGTTCGACCAGCGAACGGTCCGCGCCTTCCTCCTCTAGCAGTCGGCTGGGGAAACGAAGTTCGAACACTCGATTACGCAAGGCGTGTGCGGTCTCAGCGCTCTGCCAGATAAAACGCGCCAGGCCGGTCTTGATATCGAGCGGAGCGATGGCAGGGATCCACGCCCCCTGGCTAACCAGCAGCGAGCGCTCGCAAAAGAAGAAACGCTTGAGTAGTTGGGCCGTGTCGAGGCGCATCCAGCGGGCGCGAGACTGGGGGCTCGACAAAAACGCGTGGGGTTGCAACATGGTTTTCCTTCTCCGCAGTTAGCGGGTTCGGTCGTCCCAGTCACCAATTCTAAGGCTAGACCAACGCTTAGCGGAGTCTCTTCGCTTTCTCATTTATCGGGGCCCACGAAGAGTCACCACGGAGGCACAGAGGCACGGAGAAGAATCGCTCCTTAGGCTTTCTCGGTGTCTCTGTGCCTCCGTGGTGGGAACCTCTCCTGCCCAAGGAAAACGGCCTCCTCTAGAACTTGTTGCTGATCGCGACCACAATCACAGCGACAATCAAAACCAGCAGCCCCTGGGCCAGCAATCGACGGGCGACGGCTGGGGCGTCTTTCCACTCGCCTCGCCACAATCCCCAGAGGTTCCCTACAATGATGGACACCGAAATAAACAGCGGCCAGCCCACCACTACTCCCCAGTGTCCCAGTTTTGTGGCGCCGGCTCCGTAAAGATAGAAACTTCCAATCCACATCAACGCCATCAAGGCGCTCAAGCCCAGATTTCGCGGCGTCTCAGTTACCCAATATCGGCCAAGAGTTTTCCGAACGACCATCAAGTACAGGCAGTAAGTAACATTCGCAACAAACCCCAAGGTGAACAGCAGGGCCCAGACCGTATTTCCTGACGAAGCCTGTGAGACTCCCAGATTTTCTGCGGCGCTGGTCACATTTGAACTGAATGCCATCCCAACATTGGGCAAACAGGAGAGCACGCCGGCCAGGACAGCGATCATGAGTCCAACTTTGAATGCGCTCGAAGCGGTTGCCATCGACTTGTCTCCCGATGGCGCTCGGCGCGAACCTCCAAGCGAGCACAACACGATGCCGAAAATGACCAGTGCAGTCCCTGCGAGCAGAACCAGTCCCTGGGTTGTGAGGAGTGTTTGAGGAAAAAAGACCAGCAGCGGAATCAGTGAGCCCAGGCTGGCGATGAGGCCCATGATGATGGGATATCCCAGGGCCATTCCAAGTCTGTTCATTCCCAGGCCGAACAGGACGGCACCCACTCCCCAGCCCATCCCGAACAGCGCCAGAATGGCGAGGTCTCGGACCGGCGACGCGGCATACACCGAAAAAATATTTGGGACGAACAGAAGCGTGATGATCCAGTTGAAGACCAACATGCCAAGTAGTGAAAACGTGGCCCAGGTATGCTCCCAGGACCATTGCCGCACCAGGGTCATGGGAAGAATGAATGTGCCCTGCAGCAAGCCCGCGAGCAGCACGAGAAGAAAGCCGGTGAGCAGGAGCATGTAGGTTTCTCAAACATCGCGCGCGAGATCGTGATCTTCCATCATCTGAGAAGTTGGTTAGGGCCTTTCCCACCCGCCCGATTGCGCAGAGCGGAAAACGGCTTCAATCACGGCCATGTTCTTGACCGCATCTTCGAGTGAAACCGGAACCTCGCTATCTTCCCGCACCGCGCGCGAAAAAACGTCACCTTGAATCGTGTACTGGTCGCAGACGGAGAAAGTCTCGGTTTCAATTTTGCTGCCGAAGAGGTCGCTCCCATCGTCGATGAAGATGCGGCAAGGCCGGTCGGGGGGAGCGTTGAACGGAATTTCAATCTCGATCCGGCCTCGCGTCCCCAAGAAATGCATCCGCTGGTAAGGCACCAGCTGCGTGCTGCAGGTAAAAACGGCTTGTCCTGAGGGGAAATCGAGGATGGCGGAAGTCAGGCGGTCAATTTTCATTTCCGGATCTCTTTCCACCAGAGCCTGCACCCGGTTGGGCTCCTCACCGAACATGAAGCGCGAGGTGGTGATGGGGTAACATCCGATGTCCATCAGCGCCCCGCCACCGTATTCAGGGATGTTGCGAATGTTCGCGGCGTCGCGATTGAAATAGCTGAACAACCCGATGACCGAACGCAGCCGACCAATGCGGCCCGAGGTGATCAGGTCCCGGGCGCGCAGCCACTGCGGATGAGTGCGCACCATGAAGGCTTCGCCTATCTTTACCCCGGTGCGGTCGCGTACCGCAATGAGCGCCTTGGCTTCCGCAACCGTCAGGCTCAGCGGTTTTTCGCATAAGACATGCTTGCCGGCCTCCGCGGCTTTGATCGACCAGGGCACATGAAGCTGGTTGGGGAGCGGATTGTAAATGGCCTCGATTTGCGGATCGGCCAGAAGCTCTTCGTACGATCCATAGGCTCTGGCGATGCCGAGTGTGCTCGCCGCTTCTTCGGCCTTGCGGCGGTCGCGCGAGGCAATCGCAATTACCTCGCTCCAGTCACCCCGCTGCATTCCCGGGATAACTTTCTTGACCCCGATGGCAGCCGTGCTCAGAACTCCCCAGCGAACTTTGTTAGGCATAGGCGGACATCATAGCTGTAAATTCGGGCCACGCAAAAGCGGCATTCCTGGCGGCGGCGGACGAGTTGTGGAATCCGTGCGCTGTCAGGTTCCGGGTGGAGCAGGGCATTGACCCTGCACCAAGCGCCTGACCGCTCAGCTCGCCTGCCGCTTCAGGTCCCACAGAACGCTGAGATTGTCGATAACCGCATCGGGAGTCGACACCGGCGACAGCAGGAAATCAGTGAAAGACCCACGATTGAAATCGAAATGTGGAACCCGGACAAACCCGGTCGGCGTAATCCAATAAGGGTGGTAGTTCAGAGCTTCGACGATCACCCGGGTGCGTTGGTTTCTATGCGGACGCGGCAAAATTTCGCAGACTATGAAAGGCCGATCCCGGATGATAGTCGTCTGCATGCCCTGGAGGACATCGGCCTCGAAATCCTCAACATCGATTTTCACTAAATCCACATGCACCGGGTGAAGCCCTTCGTACTCGTCGAATTTCATTGTCTGAACTTCAAGCCTGGGCGAGCCTTTTCTCGCCTGCCAGCTCTCGGTGGCCAGGGTCCCTGTGCTTTCCGAGTCCAGGCTTTCAGGCATCGGAAGGAAGAATGTCGCGCGTCCGGATTGGCTCGACAACGCGATGTTTTCACAATGAACGCGGCTTTCCAGCTGATTGAGCCGCACGTTCCGCTTAAGTTTCTCAAATATCTCCGGCACCGGTTCAAACGCGATGACCTGGAGACTTGGATTCCAAAGCGGCCCCAGGACGGAATACAGGCCGCAGTTTGCGCCGACGTCAACAAAGGTTGCGGCATGCTCAAACAAAGACCGCAGGGTGCTCGAAGTGTCGGGCTCATAGCCGTCGAGCCCGTGCCAAAAAAGAAGAGAGGCAACTCCGATGCCCGAATCCCTCCCGATCGTCAAGTCTTTACCGTTGGGCAGCCGAATGGTGACGCCGTTCTTGCGGACACTCCGCTGAATTCGCAGGGCAACCCGGCGCGAAACGGAACACAGGGGCCGCGCAGAATACGCGAGCAGCGTGCTCAAATAGTAGTTGTCGCGGCAACGCTTCAGAAAGTTTGCAAGACCCTTAGACATCCAATGCGCGCTCCCGGCTAACTCAATCAACCATTGTTGCTTGATGTTTTCACAGGCCAGTGAGATCCCCGGAGAACCAGTTGGGAGGCGTCAGGCCGCGCTGCCGATAGAAGCTCAGGACCTGATCGCGGCGGGGCAGGGAAGGGATCACGCCTTCCTTCGTTACCGCCAGGCCTCCAGTGATAACGCTAAACTGCACCGCAACTTCCAGGCTCGTGCCGCAAGCCAGAGCAGTGGCCAGGCCAGCGTTGAAAGCGTCCCCGGCGCCGGTGGTATCAACGGCGGACATCACCACGGCGGGAATGTGCATGACAGACGACGCGGTCACGATGAGTGCGCCCTTTTCGCCCAAAGTCATCACGACCTGTTTTACGCCTCTGTCCATCAACTCCCGTGCCAGGTCCAGGGCATCTTCTTCTCGATGTACGGCCGCGTCAGGACTGCGCCCGGCAAGCACTTTGGCCTCAGTTTCGTTCGGAGTAAGAATATCCACCATCTGCAACATCGAGGAAGGCAGGGGCCGGACAGGAGCGGGATTCAGAATGGTTATTGCCCCTCCAGCGCGGCCGCGCGACATCGCCGCTCCCGCTGCCGCTACCGGAATTTCAAGCTGGGTAAGCACGACCGCTGACGAATTGAAAGCCGATTCCGACCGGGAAACGTCTTCGGGAGTAAGCAGTTCATTGGCTCCCGGATCAAGGACAATGCAATTTTTGCCGCTCGCCGCCTCGACTACGATGAAGCCCACGCCAGTGGGCGCGTTGGCACTCTGTCTTACGTGAGTGATATCGATCTTTTCATCGCGATAGAGGCTCAGCGCCATTTCGGCGAAAGCATCGTTTCCAATTCTCGCGATGAAGCTGACTTGTGCGCCGAGCCTGGCGCAACCCACCGCTTGATTGGACCCTTTGCCGCCGTAGTCCACGCGATACCCTGTGCCCAAGAGGGTCTCGCCCGTACTAGGCAGGCGGTCAACCTTCATGGTCAGCCCGGTTGCGTAGCTGCCTACGACCGTGATTCGAGGAATGGCCAACGAAAGGTCTCCGAGTCCTGCGCCTGGATAGCTTGAAACGCGTAAGCCTAACACAGGTCTTGGGGGAAGCGGGTCAGACACAACAGAGGACTTTGCTGGGCCGCATGGACAGGCGGCTGGGCGGCTCGGCGGACTACATGCCTCGAACTACACTAACGTAATCTCGGCTTCATATCACGGCATGATTATCATCGCCAGAGCAGACCGTTACTCCCCGACGGATTGCTAAGGGAGGTTTCCCATGCACCAGGCGTTCCAACGTTGTCTCTTGATTTCAGCCGCTGCTGCTTTGTCTGTGCTCCCCGTGTATGGACAGGATTCGCCATCCATGGGCGACGTAGCCCGCCAGGCACGCCAGCAGAAACAGAGCAAGGACGCTCAGAGCAAAGCTTCGCCGACATCCAAGACACCCAAGGTCATCACCAACGAAGAGATTCCGGAATCCCCCGAAGCTGCGGACGGGGCATCCACCTCCGAGGATGAAGTTCACTCGGAAACTTCCGCGCCGGGAGGCGCGAAGCAATCGGCCGAGCAGTGGAAGTCTCAGATTCTGGCACAAAAAGCCATGGTGAGTTCGCTGCAAGGCAACATTACCAAGCTCAATGACTCGATCCAGTTCGCCCCCGGCAACTGCGTCGCGGGCTGTGTGCAGTGGAACGAACGGCAAAAGCAGAAACAGCAGGAAGTAGACCGGATGCGGTCGCAACTGGAAACGCAAAAGAAACGCTTGCAGAGCATGCAGGAATCCGCACGCCAGCAAGGCTACGGCGGCACGATCTACGATCCGTAGCGAGAAAACAGAACGTCATTGTGCCGTCGCTGCCTGGGCTTCCGGCTGTGACGGCATTTGTTTGTGGTGAAACGAGTGTGGATTGGCACTGTGCTCTGTTGCCGCCCGCTTATCCGATCTTGACCGCTTTCGACGCCAGTGTTAGTTTCGGTTTCACGCGCGTGAATATCCGGGGAGGATCGCTCTGAGTCGGGCAGGGAAGAGGCGTCAACCGGACGATCGTTTCCCTGCCGATCACGATCTGCCTGACCACAGCCGGCGCGACTTTCTCATCCGATGCTGCCAGGGGGCTTCGGCGGCACTGGTGCCCCGAGGCCTTCGTGGCCTTGCGTTTCCTTCCCCCAACATCCTGGATTATCGAGGGGCCGTATCGCCCCATGGCGAGTTCCACCTGCGTCCGCACTATCGAGCCCAGCTGTCGCTGGAAGCGACACTGCTCAAGACGCGAGCGGGGCTGGACAATTTCATTACTGAAAAGTATGCCGACCAAATCGCCGTGATTCTGGCGGAATGGAGCGCGGGTCTGCTGCGATCTCCGCAGGATGTAGGGGCGATCGAGAGAAGTCTTGCCGCGGATTTCTCCGGGGTGTCATTTCGCCCGACTGGCACACGACTCGTGCGCCCAGGCCCAGCAGTTGAAGTCACACAACGCACGTTCGACCGCTCGACTGCTGTGGGGAGGGATGCCTTTCTTCTGGAATTACGCTCTGCCATGAGTTCGTTTTCGAGAATCGTGATCGCCGAATTTCAGATTGTGGCGATTAACCCGGTTGCCGGTGGCGTAACCGAAGGCAAGGATGCCCTCGGAACAGCCCTCGGGAATACCACCGCTGCTCAAAGCCCCGGCCGGCTGAGGACTCGCGTGCGCTACGAACTGGTGGGCACGGGTAAAGACGTCTACCGCGAACAGCGAGTTGGAGAATGGGATCTGGAATGGATCACGTTTTCCGCGGGCAGCGAATTTCGGCTGTACAGGTGGCAGACACGTACGGAGACACGCAGTCGCTCTGCCGCACCCGTATTCGAGGACGTTACCGCGCAGGCGTTCGCGGGCAATCCGTCCTACTCTTCGCAGTTGCTGCGGGGAGTTGATCACTGGCGAGCCGTTCTCGACGTCGCCTGCGGTATCGATATCTATGGGCACAACGGTGTCTCCGTGGGCGACATTGACGATGACGGGTTCGATGATCTTTACGTTTGCCAGCCCGCGGGACTTCCCAACCGGTTGTATCGGAACCGGGGAGATGGCACGTTTGAGGACATCACTGAAGCGTCCGGAGTGGGAGTCATAGAAAACACGGCGTGCGCGCTTTTTGCAGATTTTGATAACGATGGTCGTCAAGACCTGATCGTTGTTCGCACCGACGGTCCTCTGCTGTTCCTCAACCAGGGGGACGGCAGATTTCGCCAGAAGCCCGACGCATTTCGATTTGCCCAGCCGCCGCAAGGAACCTTTACCGGAGCGGCCGTGGCCGACTATGATCGCGATGGCTGGCTGGACATCTATTTTTGCCTCTATCTCTACTATCAGGGTACCGACCAGTACAAGTATCCCTCTCCTTATTACACCGCGGAGAACGGTCCACCCAACTTCCTGATGCGCAACGGGCGGGACGGCGCCTTTCGTGACGTCACTGCAGAAACGGGCCTGGACAAGAACAACACGCGTTACAGTTTTTGCTGTGGCTGGAGCGATTACAACCGCGATGGCTGGCCCGATCTTTATGTAGTGAACGATTTCGGCCGGAAGAATCTCTACCGCAATAATGGCGATGGAACCTTTACCGACATCGCTCCCCAGACTGGCGTCGAAGATGTTGGCGCGGGCATGAGCGTCTGCTGGCTCGACGACAACAACAGCGGCTCCGAAGACCTCTATGTTGCCAACATGTGGACCGCGGCCGGCCAACGGATTTCAACCCAGGAAATCTTCCAGAAGGACGCACCTGAAGCAGTTCGAGCGCTCTATCGCAAACACGCGATGGGCAATTCGTTCTTTCGCAACCGCGGCGGCGACACGTTCGAGGACACCGGGGCCTCGGCGGGAGTTGAGATGGGCCGCTGGTCGTGGTCGAGCGATGCCTGGGACTTTGACCACGACGGCTTTCCCGATCTTTACATCGCGAACGGAATGATATCCGGCCCTTCTCGCGATGACCTGAACAGTTTCTTCTGGCGGCAAGTTGTTGCCAACTCGCCGGTGGAAGCCAGGCCTGCACACGATTACGAACAGGGCTGGAACGCGCTCAACGAACTGATCCGTTCCGACAGCACCTGGAGCGGGTATGAGCGCAATGTCTTCTACGCCAACAATCGGGATGGAACGTTTTCCGACGTTTCCGGGGCTGTGGGCTTGGACTTTCTCGAGGACGGCAGAGCTTTTGCCCTCGCCGATTTCGACCATGATGGCCGGCTGGAAGTGTTCTTGAAAAACCGCAACGGTCCACAGTTGCGCCTCTTGAAGAACATGATGACGGACCTTCCCCCGTCGATCGCTTTCCGTTTGCGTGGAGGCAAGAGCAATCGCGACGGCATCGGCGCAGCGGTCACGATGGAAACTGAATTGGGGCGGCAGACGCGTTTGTTACAAGCTGGATCAGGGTTTCTGTCGCAGCACAGCAAGGAGGTGTTCTTCGGTGCAGGAGAAGCCAAAGGCCCCGTGCGGGCGTCGATCCGCTGGCCGAGCGGACTGGTGCAGCAACTGCACGACCTCCCACTGAATCACAGAATCTGGGTTGAAGAGGGATCCGAGCCATCGAGGATGGAAGCATTCAAGGCGATTCCCCGGGGGCTAAATCCCGCGTCGGTTGGAAATCAGAACGGCACGGCGGAAGCCATGCGCGAACCACTACTTCCTGCAACTGTCGCAACCTGGCTGCTCGCGCCATTGTCCGCACCGGATTTTTCCCTGCCCGACTTGGCCGGACAAACACGTGCCCTGTCGGCATTTCGCGGCAAGCCCGTGCTACTCAATTTCTGGACCATACATTCCGCGGATTCCACGCAAGACTTGACGACCTTCAAGCAGGCTTATAAACGCTGGGTGGGCGCGGGACTGCAATTACTGACTGTGAATGTTGACGACGCCAACGATTCTGAAGGCCTTCGCGCACTAGCGCGGGATCGCCAACTGTTATTCCCGATCCTTCGCGGATCGGATGACGTGGCCGGCATCTACAACATCCTCTATCGCTATTTATTCGACCGGCATCGCGACATGGGTCTGCCAACTTCCTTGCTGATCAGCGACGCCGGGGAGATTGTCAAGATCTATCAGGGCCCGGTGAATCCGGAACACATCGAGCAGGACTTTCGCAGCGTTCCTCGGACCTCCGCGGAGCGACTCGCAAAGGCGCTGCCCTTTCCCGGGGTGAGCGATACCGTGGAGTTTCGGCGCAACCATCTGAACTACGGTTCAGTGTTTTTCCAGCGCGGCTATTTCGATCAAGCCGAAGCGTCGTTCCGTTTGGCTCTGCGCGACGATCCGTCGAGCGCCGAGGCCCTCTATGGCCTGGGAAGCGTTTACCTGAAGCAAGACAAGACGGAGGCCGCGCGCGACAGTTTTGAACGCGCGACCAAACTTCAGGCGAGCTATCCCGACACTCTGGCAAACGCATGGAACAATCTTGGCCTTCTGGCCACGCGCGAAGGACGTGTTGCCGAAGCGATCCCGTACTTCCAGGAAGCTCTGCGGCTGAATCCCGATCTCTTGGTCGCGCTGGAAAACCTGGGAAACGCGTATCGCCAGCAGAGGAACTGGGATGAGGCCCGCAAGGCGCTGGAGCGCGCACTGAAAGTGAATCCTCTGGATGCTGAAGCGTACTACAGCCTGGGCATGATCTTTGCGCAACTCGACGACACCGAGCGAGCCTACGAGTATTTGCAGAACGCCTTAAAATGTCGTCCCGGTTATCCTGAGGCCCTGAACAACCTCGGCGTACTTTACCTGCGCACACGCCGCCGGGATGAAGCGGTGGCCAGTTTCGAAGAGAGCATTCGAGTTGCACCCGCTTTCGATCAGTCTTATCTAAACCTGGCTCGCGTCTACACCCTGGAGGGCGCACCCGAAAAGGCCCGTACCATTCTGCTCGAACTTCTAAAACAGCATCCTGATCACGAGCAGGCAAAAAAGATGATCGAGCAATTGTCCAGGTAGATAAACCCTCGCGTCGGTGGCCTACCCGTTGGCTCGCGCCACCAGCGCAATCGCCAGGCAGTAAAAGACGAACATGAGAAACAGGTATATGTACGCCTTGCTGCCAGCCCCTTTAAATTCCTTCCAGGCGAGAACGCCCCAAAGCGCCGCGACCATCGGAGCAGATTGTCCGATGGCGTAGGAAATGGCGACGCCGGTGAAACTGGCGGCAACCAGATTGAAGACCATGCCCGTGCCCCAGATCACGCCGCCCAGGATTCCTAGAATGTGACCGGCAGCGGGTCCGCGGAAGTAGTCGGCGAAGTTCACCGGCTCTCCCACCAGGGGATTCTTCATGAAATAGACATTCCAGATCGAGCACGAGAGCAGCGCACCGAGTGTCAGGAAAATAGCAGTGCTGTACGGGCCAAGGGCGCCACCCTGCTCTTTTGCGTGAGTCATGCCGTAAGTTACGGCCGGCGCCCACATTCCCATCAGGACCCCGGAAACGATGCACGTGATGATGCTCTTTTTCGAAACAGAACGGCCGGCGCTGGCCAGGCTTCCGTAGGCTTTGCCGTCCAGGATTACCGCCACCACTGCGCAGACCACTCCTGCGGCCAGCAATCCTGCGTTGCCTATGGGCTGCCGGATATAGCTTGAAACCACGCCCACAACCAGGGCAATACCAATCGAAACCGGAAACGCGATTGCCAAGCCGGCCATATCGATTGCAGCCACAAGCAGGAGATTTGCGAGATTGAATATCGCTCCGCCGATCATCGTCCAGACAACATTCGAAGTACGCGCAGCATGAATGTTATTCACCAGGCTGGAAGCATCGTTGCCGGTGCTTCCCATGGTGTGCCCCAGCACCAGTGAGATCAGGAAGATGCCGACCGCATAGTCCCAGTAGAACAGCTCGAAACGGTAGTTCTTCACGCCCTTGAAGGTATTGGCCCATGATCCCCAGCAAACCGCGCTCGTAATCATCATTAACAGCGCAATACTCAAACTGTGCGGTGTGAACATCGTTTCTCCTTGGAACAGCTGGTTGTTGTGCTGACCGAGAACGCCAAGCCCCACTCACCAGGAAATCCAATAAGGCTGCGCTACTTTCCTGGCGTGGGTGCTTTCAGTAGATCCACAAACACCTGGTAAAACCTTTCCGTATCCAAATCAACCTGGATCTCAACTGGCTGGACATCCAGCTTCGGTTTGTCCCGAGCGGTCCAGGTCAGGATATTGCCATAGTTGGCGCCGTGGCCGAGATCAATATCCATAAATCGCGTTTCTCTTTTCGTGATCAGGCTGGGATCGAGCCACGCCGCTGCGGCCAGTTCGTCCCACAGATAGTTGTATTCGCCCCACAGGCGGGCGTACTTGCCGACATAACGGGCCGCGGGCGAGTCGCCGGCCTTGATCTTGTCGATGAGGGCCTGAGTCATCCTGGTTTTAACCGAAACATCGACGGTAGTGCAGACGATTTTCTTCCAGGGCGCCCGCAGCATGATATGCGCCGCCTCGGGATCGAACCACAAATTAAATTCGTGCCGCGGCGTGTTGAGAAACTCAGGATCGCTGGTCTGCGGATTCAGGCTGGCCCCCATGAATACCAGTTCCTTGACCAGCTGGGGAAATTCCGGATCGATCGAAATGGCAAGCGCCAGGTTGGTCATGGGGCCGCCCGCGTAGAGTGTGATCTCGTTGGGAAACTTATGCACCATCCGAACCAGGAAATGGGCGGCGTCTTCGTCGGCCGGCTTGGTCGTGGGCTTTCCTTCCGGCATCTCACCCAGTTGATCGGCCGGGTGATAAAACCTTGGAGTCCAGGCGCCCAGCCAGGTTATGGAACCATAGCGTTGCTGCCAGAGTTCGGTTTCTTCTTTCGTTCTCACCAGCGGATACTCGGCTCCCGGCACTACCGGAATGTCGGTTCGTCCGATAAGTTCGAGCATGCGCAGGGTGTGGGCTACTTCGGACTTGAGCCATGCGTCTCCCGTCACTACGGTGATGCCCAGAACTTCGGTTTGTGGAGACTGGATCAGCAACAAGATCGACTGCTGGTCGGTGCCGCCGGGCCCTGCCGCGTCCTGGTCGATGATGATCTTGCGTTTCTCTTGACTCCAGGATGTGAGGCACGTCACAAGTATCGCTACTGCTAAAAACCAGACTCGGCCTAGTTTCATCGTTCACCTCAAAATTTAGTCGCCGACAAAAACTGCCGGACTCCGTCCGGCTGGGCGGGCGGGGACGCCCGCCCCTACATTGGCGTTTATGACTCTCCACCTCTTACTGCTTGCCCGATAGGCGACCGATCAGGAGGTCGAAGAATCGCGGGGAATCCACGTCGACGGCCACTTTGGCGTTGGGCACAAATTTGTCGCGCAGGACCGGCGATGTTTTAGTGCTGGCCAGAGTGGGCGCTGATCCACGGATTGGCATGTTCATATTCCCCTGTTTTTCCGCGTCCGGTTTACGTCTCAGGTCGCCCGCAACCGGGCTATAGCCCAGGGTTTCGCCGGCGGTCAGTTCGCCTTTGGTCTCGACATCGACATAGTAGTCCTTCAAGGTGAGGAGTGACGGGTCGAGAAATCCAGCCACCGCCAGCGAGTCATGCATGTTTGGTCCAACCAGAAACCCTCGTTCGCGATTGTGATTGATGGCGTTGCGGCCGATCTTCGCCGCCGCCTGGCTGACGGGGTTCTGCGCAGCTTCAAGCACGCGCACATGATCCTCGGTGAGGGAAGTCTTGCGCGTGGCGTCCAGACCGACCATCGTGATGGGAATTCCTGATTGAAAGACTATGCGAGCGGCCTCCGGGTCCACGTACACGTTGAACTCAGCCGCGGGCGTAATGTTACCTCCGGAGAGGGATCCACCCATCATGACAATGCCCTTCACCATGCTGGCGAGTTCAGGATCGATATTAAGCGCGGTTGCGATATTGGTCAGCGGGCCAACCGGTATCAACGTCACTTCGCCGGGATACTTGCGGATGATCTGGCGAATGAGCTCCGCCGCAGGCTCAGCTACGGGCTTTACTTTCGGCTCAGGAAAGACGGCGCCTCCCAGCCCGTTCTCGCCGTGTGCGTAAGCGGCTGTCACCAGACGACGCAGGAGCGGTGCCTTGGCGCCTGCGGCCACAGGAATATCGGTGCGGCCAGAGATTTCCACCATGCGCAGGGCGTTGGGCAGGGTCAGTTCCAGCGGCACGTTTCCGGCGACCGCGGTGATGGCTTCAATCTTTAGCTCTGGCGAGCGCATGGCGAGCAACAACGCCAGAGCATCGTCCACGCCCGGGTCAGTGTCGATGATCACTCGGGAAGCGGAGGCAGCCGCGGGGTTCGGTCCGAAGGCCAGTGCTTCGCGGGCCAAGGCGCTGGCTGCCAAGGTGGCGGTGGAAGCGGCCACAAACTGCCGCCGTGTGATTCCAGAAGACTGTTTCGAATCCATGAAGTCATGTCCTCGAGTAGCGCCGGCATCCTGCCGGACCGCCGTGACGGCGGCGCTACGGTTTTGCATGTGGCGGTTGCGTCATCAATTTGATGTAGAGGTCGTATAGCTTCCTGGTGTCCACATCGAACTGTACCGTCGCATTGCGCTCATACGGAGGAAGCTCGGTTCCCGGTTGCCAAAACAGTGTTTCGCCATAACTTGGTCCGTGGTCAACGTCGATATCCACGTACAGTTCTTTCTGTCCAGTAATGATTGACGGGTCGATCATGGCGGCAGCGGAAAGTTCGTCCCACATGAAGCTTTCCACGGAATATTCGGTGAGGTAGCGCGCCACCGGCGTATCCGCTTTAGCGATAGCGGCCTTGAGTTCCGGATTCACCGTGGTCTTGACCGAGATATCGATGGGTGTGATGGTGATTTTCTTCCAGGACGCGCGCATGGCAATGCGCACGGCTTCGGGATCGAACCACCAGTTAAATTCGCGGCGGCCGTCGATCCCGTTGATCCCGCCGTTGTTGGCGTACATGCCGCTGCCCATCAGGACAAGTTCTTTCGCCAGCGTTGCCACCTCCGGATCAAGGCGCAACGCCAGTGCGATGTTGGTCAGAGGACCGCCGGCCCATACCACGACTTCGCCGGGATACTGGTGCACCATGCGAACGATAAAGTGTGCCGCGGTTTCATCCAGCGCCTTGGTGTGGGGCGCGCCCTCGACCAGAGGGGGAACGACGTCGGGATCGTGATACCCGGTGCGGAAGGCGGGCGGGGTGTTCGCTGGACGGTTGGAAAAATCGCTCCAGCACCCCTTGTAGCGAAACTTGCCGTACAAGGCCTCCCAGCGCTCGCTCTCTTCTTTGGAATTAAGCAGCGGAAACTCGGCGCCCTGGATCACAGGAACGTCAGTTCGTCCGGCGATTTCCAGTAAGCGCAAGGTACGCTGAGTTTCTTCTTTTACCCACTGATCGCCGCTGACCGTAGTGATACCCAAGACGTCGAACTTGTCCGATTGCAGAAAAATCAGGATGGACTGCATGTCGGTCGTGGCCGGTCCGCGGGCGTCCTGATCGACGATGACCTTGATTTTTTGTGCCTGGAGTTGGCTGGCGGCGGTCAGCACTACCAAAGCGGCGAGCAGAATAACGAAGCTTCGTGGCTTCATTACGAAATTTCCCCCCCGGGTTCTCTTGACCTTGCCTCGCAGGATTGATCGGAAGATTGCCTGGATTCCAATGACCCGGTCGGGAAGGACTTTGCATTGTAGTGCCTGGAGGCAGGGTTGGCCAGCTTTGTAATGGCGGCTTGCGGGACAAAAATTCCCTAGCGCAGGAAGGCCGACGCAGTAGCTGCGAACTCCGAGGCTTGGTTGCCGAAGATCGGGATGTGACCGCCGTTGGGGACGATCCAGAGCCGCGCACGCGGAATGGCCGTGTACATCTCCAGCGCCAGGCTGGCTGGATAAAACGGATCGCGGTCGCCGTGCACGATCAGGGTCTCTGCCGCAATCGTCGCCAAGTGCGGCGGAGTGAAGTTCATGTCCTCATAGTCCTTGGCAAAGACACTGCCCTGTGCCCACCAGGGCGCGGATCTGATCGTCGCCGCATTTGTGACGGCTGCGCATGAAGTGCCATTCGACTTCACTTCGCTGGATCTCGCTGAACTCGGCCATGAGGGCACGCGCTTGCGCGGGATAGTAAGGGGTAGAGCTGACCAGAACCATCCGCCGGAGCCGCGAGGTCTGACGGGTTGCAACGTGGAGCAGGGTCTTGGCGCCCGTGCTTGTCCCGATGGCATCGTAGCGATCGATCCCCAGGGTGTCCAGCAACGCGCATACGTCAAGTGCGCACTGCCGGTGGGTGAAACTCGTTCCGGGGTTGGTGGAGTGGCCGTGACCCCGCAGGTCGGGCACGATCAACCGATGACCATCCATCAACCGGTCGATGAACGGGAACCAGTCATCGCTGCAGCCGGTAAAACCGTGCAGCAGGACCAGCGGTTCTCCCTGCCCGTCCTGCTGGTAGTACATTTCGATGTCGTTGATTTTCGCGATTCCGGTTTTCATGAGCGGCATTATGGCCGCGGGAGTTGTAAGAAACAATCTGGTAAATGAGCGTGATACAATCTACGATCCACTTACAGCAAATCGCGAAATGCAGCCGTCGCTGCAGTTTTTAATCGTGGACTGCACCCCTTTCCTATGTGCCGTTTCCGCGTGACCGCATTCCGATCCGAATACCCTGGCATTGGTTCCCCAGCCTTGACCTTGCTGGTTATGGCGCTGTTCGCTGCGTCCGTGGTTCAGGCACAGCTGGACTTGGGCACGCTGCAGGGGTCGGTATTCGATTCGCGGGGCCGACCGATTGCCGGCGCCACTGTTTACGTCCAGTTGAAGGGGGAAACGAAGACTCTGACTGCGATTTCGAATTCAACCGGGAACTATCGCTTCCCGGGGCTTCGCGTGGGAGTTTATACGCTCCACGTGGAAATGAGCGGATACGAAAACGGAACTCACGACCCGATCGCCCTGGGGCCCAGAGACACGAAGAGCATTGATCTGACCCTAGGGTCCGCAAAAGCAACGGGCGAGGCGAGTTCGGCTGCAGGAACTTCAGTGACCGGCAAGCCGGAGTTCTTCGACGAACCCGCATTCACAGTTGCTGGGGTCGCCGATACCACGAACCTTGGCGGGCACGGTTCCAATACCATCGTGCGAAGCAGAGAATCGCTGGCCAGGGAAGCCGCCGCTCTCAGCAAGGGATCGAATCCATCCGCATCATCGGTCGCGGAAGCGGAAAAGAGTTTGCGGGATGCCCTGGAACGCCAGCCCGAAAACTTCGAAGCCAATCACCGACTAGGAAAATTCCTGATCAATGAGGGCAAGAGCGGCGAAGCGATCCCGTATCTTGAGCGGGCCTCCGGGCTCCGGGCCGGGGATTATGAAAACACCTACCTGCTGGCCTGTGCCTATGCGGAAGGGGCGAAGTACGACGAGGCGCGCACAACGGCTCAGACTTTGCTGAGTGTTCCGGCCAAATCTTTGCAGGAAGAAGCCGAGGTTCATCACCTGCTAGGCGACGTTGCGGAGAAGCTGGGAAATCCTCTCGAAGCGGTGCGACAATACCAGCGCTCGGCGGAGCTGAATCCGAGTGAATCGAATCTTTTTGACTGGGGAGCCGAGTTGCTTTTGCATCATGCAGCCGAGCCATCGGTTGAAGTCTTCACCAAGGGCAATCGGCTGCATCCGCGATCGGTCCGAATGCTGGTTGGACTGGGCGTGGCCTGGTACGCTCGCGGATCCTACGAGCAGGCGGCTCAGAATCTCTGCCAGGCCTCCGATCTAAACCCGGACGATCCGAACCCGTATTTGTTTATGGGCAAAATGCAGGGTACGGCGGCGCAAAGCAGCGGGGGTCAAAGCATGGGCGCTTCGCAGTCAGACTGCGTGGCAGACCGGCTGAAACGATTTGTCAGGCTCCAGCCCGACAATGCCCTGGCGAACTATTACTACGCTCTCAGCCTTTCAAAGCGACTCCAGGGCCCGGAAGACACGCAAACCGTGGCGCAGGTGGAGTCTCATCTGGAAAAGGCGGTTCACCTCGATCCCAAACTCGGTGCCGGCTATGTGCAATTGGGAGTTCTCTATTCAGACCGGAAGGACTTTGCACAGGCGATCTCTGCTTATCAAAAGGCGATTGATGCCAGTCCCGGGTCGGAAGAAGCGCACTATCGCCTGGCGCAGGTGTACCGGCGCATGGGGGAGAAATTGAAGGCGCAACAGGAACTTCAGCTTTACGAACAGATATCGAAGAAAAAAGAAGAAGAGGTCGAGAGGCAACGGCATGAGATCCAGCAGTTTGTGTATACCTTGCGGGATTCTAACTCTGCGTCGCACTCGCCGCAGTAAAGCGCTTAACCGCAAAGGTCGCAAAGAAAATCATAAAGTACGCAGAGAAATTCTCGGCGCACTTTCGTTTTTTCTCGGCGCTCTTTGCGGTTAAAGGCTTTTGAATTTCAGTGAGTGCCGGGCGTACTCGCACTCATCAGTCCCACAAACATCCGATCAAATTTGTCGTTGTCGAGATCCACCTGGACTTCAACCGGCCTCACGCCGAGCCTCGACCCATCTTTCTCCGTCCAGGTCAGCGTGTTGCCGTATCCAGAGCCGCGGTCCAGGTCCACACTCATGTAACGAGTCTCGCTCCTGGTGATCACCGTGGGATCGATCCAGGCCGCCGCGGCCAGCTCATCCCACATATATTCGCCACCCTGCCCGGTCTGGAAGAAACGCGCGACGTATTTCGCCAGCGGCGTTCCACTCGCGTCAATCTGCTTGATCATGGCGGGCGTCAGGCGAGTCTTGATCGAGATGTCGACGGGCGTGCAGGTGATTTTCTTCCACGGAGCGCGCAACACGATCTGCGCGGCTTCGGGATCGAACCAGAAATTGAACTCGTGGCGGGGATTGCTGATCCACTCGGGATCGTCGGACTGAGGACTCAGGCTTCCACCCATGAACACCAGTTCCTGCGCCAATTCGGGGAACTGCGGGTCGATTGAGGTTGCCAGCGCAAGGTTGGTCATAGGGCCGCCTTCGTAGATCGTTACCTGGTGCGGAAACTCGTGCACCTTGCGGATCAGGAAGTGAGCGGCGTCTTCATTCGCTGGCTTGGTCGTGGGTAGCCCTTCTGGAAGGGTTGGGATGACAAAAGGGTCGTGCCACCAGCGGTCATCCCAGGCGCCCGCGAAAGCAACTTTTCCATAGCGTTGCTGCCACAGTTGGGTTTCTTCGCGCCGGCGCACCAGCGGGAACACTGCGCCCGGTACTACCGGAATGTCAGTGCGGCCGATGATTTCGAGCAGACGCAGCGTGTGCGCCACCTCTTCGTCGCGCCACTGGTTCCCGCTGACCACCGTGATCCCGAGGACCTCAACCTGGGGCGACTGAATCAGCACCAGCAGGGTCTGCATATTGCTGCCGCCGGGTCCGGAACCATCCTGATTGATGATGACCTTACGCCTCTGCTGGGCTTGAGTGAAAGAGGCCGCCAGCACGAAGAAGATAATTGGAAAACGAAATCTAGGTTGTTTCATCATTTGTGTTGCACAACTGACCACGTAGGCCCAGATGTCCTCATCTGGGCAGGCGAGTGCCAGCTCGCCCGAACTGCCGGGCTGCACCCGGCTGGGCAGGTGAGGACATCCTTCGACTTCGCTCAGGACAGGCTCTGCCCCTACGCACCTCATGGGCGTGGGGGCCGGGTCATTAAATCGAGATACAGCTTGTAGAATTTTTCCGCGTCAATATCGAATTGGACATTGGCCAGGCGCAGGTAACGCGGAACGTTGGCCTTGGCGTCCCAGAAAATTGTCTTGCCGTAACTTGCTCCGTGATCGACATCGATGTCCATGTAGAGCTGTTTCTGCCCGGTGATGATGGAGGGATCGATCAGCGCCACTCCCGCGATCTCGTCCCACATATAGCCTGGCAGAGAATACTTATCGAGATATTGCGTGACCGGAGTGTTTGCCCTGGAGATGGAGGCTTTCATTTCCGTGGTAAAGCGGGTCTTGACGGAAATATCGATGGGCGTGATGGTAACTTTTTTCCAGGGCGCGCGCAGCACGATGCGAGTGGCTTCGGGATCAAACCACCAGTTGAATTCGCGGCGGGCATCGATGGCACCGGGATCAATGGCGCCCTTGTCCGCGTACAACCCTCCGCCCATCATGACGAACTCTTTTGCCAGCGTAGCTACTTCGGGATCCAGCTTCAGGGCGAGGGCAAAATTGGTCAACGGACCGCCCGCCCAAAGGACTACCTCACCAGGATACTTGTGCACCATCTTCACGACAAATTCCGCCGCGGTGCCGGGAGCGGCTTGAATATGCGGCGCGCCTTCCTTCATGGGAGGAACAACGTCGGGCGCGTGGTAGGGCTCGTCATAGACGGTGGAGCGCTGCGCTTCGAAATGTTCAGTCCAGCATCCCTTGTATTCCAGTTTCCCGTAGAGAGCTTCCCAGCGCTCGGTTTCGTCTTTCGAATTGAGCAAGGGGAACTCTGCTCCCTGGATCACCGGAACGTCAGTGCGGCCGGAAATTTCTTCCAGCCGCAGGACGTGCTGGGTTTCTTCTCTTACCCACTGGTCGCCGCTGACGGTGGTGATGCCCAGGACGTCGAACTTTTCCGACTGCAGGAAGACCAGAATGGCTTGCTGGTCGCTGGTGCCGGGGCCGCGAGCATCCTGGTCGACGATGACTTTGATTTTCAGGGCTGAGGCCTCGGAAACGAAAAGAACCGCGGCCAGAACTGCCAGGCAGAATCTGGACTTGCACCAGTCCATTGTTCCCCGATTCTTGGAACCAGTTAGCAATCGCAAAGTTGAGGGCAGGCTGAACCAAATCTGGATCTCTCCAGTTTGCCCAGTCTGCCCGAGTTGACGTCGTTCGATCAGCCTGCCCTAAAAACGCAGCTTAAGGGCAAACTGAATCAAACGCGGATTGTTTACGGTGGATGTGATTACCCCGAAATTAGTGGCAGAGTCAGTATCATTCCCGGGCAATCCAAACTGCGCATGATTGAACAGATTGAAGAACTCAGCCCGGAAATCCAGATCCGTACCCTCACGAAATGCCAGAGGGATGCGTTTGATAATCGAGAAATCCGTGTTGACAAAGTCGGGTCCGTACACGGGTGCGCGAGCAGCATTTCCCAATTCTCCGTCGGGGGCGTCGACCAGGCATTGCGTGTTAAACCACTTGCTCAAGCTCGGACTGGAGGCCTTAACGCTGCAGACCTGGTTGGGGCGGTTGAAGTTGTTCCCATTGTTTGTCAGGGATACGCCAGAGCGGTTGCCGCTGTCGATGACGAAAATGGGGAATCCTGAGCTGATCTTTTCGATCACGTTGACCTGCCAATTTCCCAGGATCGCGTTGGTGGTCCCGCCCCAGTTGCTGCCGAACTGCTTGCCCTTGCCGAAAGGCAGGTCATAGAGGATGCTGGCGGTGAAGTTGTGGTTGAGCTGGATTTGCGACAAGCTCCAGTCCGCACGTTGGGTTCCCGGAAGAGGCCAGTAAGTTACGCCCGCGCTCGAACCCAGTCCGTCGTTGAATCCGGAATCGAAGTTGCGAGAGTAGGTATAGCCCATAAGGAGGTAAAGGCCGTGCCTGGCGCTCTTGGTTTCGACCTTCACCTGGAGAGAATCGTACCGCGCCGAGCCCGAGTCGGAGTTGGCCGCGATCGTAGTAAATGGTCCGAACGGTGCCGCGGCAATTCCGCAGCCAAGCGTGTAGCCAGCGACCACTCCGCATGCCGAGGGCGACGACACATTCAGGTTACTGCCGTCAACCAGGATGTGATGACTCCGGGAACCCGCATAGCCCACGGTCGCCACCACACTGCCAGGCAGTTCGCGTTCGATGTTGAGGTTGAACTGCTGCACTCTTCCCTGTTTAAAGTTGCGGTTCTGCGACTGAATGGTTCCCTCGAATGTTGCCGGATCCGGCTGCTGGGTGAAAAGAGGAAATCCATTCGACACGCCCAACCCAAAGTCGAACGGGCCGACAGAACCGGCGCAGGCGGCGGTGGGAGAGGCGCAGCCACCGACCGTGAAGGCAAACTGGCCGCTTTCAGCGAAGAATGGCGGGTTCTCCCATAACCCCTGTCCGCCCTGGTTCCAGGACGAATCGTGGAAAATTGCATAGCCGCCACGCACAGCGGTCTTGGCGCTCCCGAACGGCTTCCACGCAAATCCAATGCGCGGCTCGAGAGCGGTTTTGTCCAGCTCGATACCGACGCGGCTATCCGAGTTCACTCCCGGAATCAAATAATTACAGCCCGGAGGGGTTCCGCAGGTGCTGTTGAAATCAAAGTTCGCCTGCCGATTCTGGGCCTCGGTGATAGGCGTGACGAAAGCCCACGCCAGTCCAAGGTTCAAAGTCAAGTTAGGGGTCACTCTCCAATCGTCCTGGACATACGGGCGGAACAGTTTCCAGCGGCGACCTGTCGTGGCACCCTTGAACGTCTGGTCGTGAATCGCCAGACTGTTCATGCCCAGCAGGAAGTCGGCTGCATCGTCTCCTCCGATGAAGTTGGGACCGCTGCCGGACCACAGATTGGTGAAGACGAAGAAGCCATCCTGAAAGGCGTTCGTGAGCACGTTCATCTGCTGGGCGCGAACCTGGCCGCCCACCCGGATGTCGTGTTTGCCGCGGATCATATCGAGCGAGTCGGAGATCATGAAAACGTTCGTCCCGCCCTGGAAAGGCGCGAAGCCGCGATCACCCAGACCCCAGTATGGACCACCCAACTGAGTCGCACTTAGTCCACAACTGACGCAGTCCGTGGTTGACTGCGAGAGGCCAGCGGGAGCACCGGGGCAACTGCTGTCCAGGTCGGCCCCCGGAATACCTAGCTTGGCCGCTTCGCAAGAGCGGTCGCCGAATGACAAAATGTGGTTGAAAATCCGGTTAAAGCCGCCGCTCAGCTGGTTGACGGTGCGATCGGAGAAAATGTGGGTCTCCGAAATCGCCACGTTACGCCCGCGGTTGGTGATGTTCTGCGTGCTGGCAAAAGGGCTGGGCTCAGCGAAACCCGGCGAGCCGCCGGGCACGAAATTGGTAGCCTGATCGTAACTGAAGCGTGCAAAAATCGTGTCCTTGCTGGAGAAGTTGTGATCCAGGCGGACGTCGAATTCGCCTTCGTCGAGTTTCCGTACCGGCACATTGGAGAAATTGAAGCCGGTTCCTGCCGCAATGCCCGGTGTGGGCAACGGGAACAGATTGATCATCTGCTGGGTGACCGAGTTCATCAGTGCTGCCGGAAGCTTGTTGCAAGGCGTTCCCGTCGCCTGGGTTCCGTTCGCCGCGACCGGTGACGGGTTTCCGGCGCCGTCGCACTTGAAGGGATCCCGGCCGTTGGGGCCAACGATACTGTAAGGGTTGAACAGAACCTGAGTCCCGGCAGGAAGGGGAACACCAAACAAATCCGACGAAAAGTCGCCCGTCCGCATCGCGGCGGTGGGCACAAAGCCGTTAAAGGCGACTCCCTTGCGTTGCCTTCTGCCCTGGTAATCCAGGAAGAAGAAAGTCTTGTCCTTTTTGATGGGACCGCCCAGCGCGCCGCCGAACTGATTAAGATTGAATTTTTCGCGGCTAGAGGCGAAGTAACTGCGCGCATCCAGCGAAGTGTTCCGGAAGAACTCGAACAGCGATCCATGCAACTGGTTCGAGCCTGACTTGGTAGTGACCAGAACGGTCGGACCCGCGCGCGTTCCGTACTCTGCAGAGTAGTTGTAGGTCAGAACTTTGAATTCCTGGATGGCATCGATCGAAGGCAAGATCGAAATACCGCCGGCGGTGAGTTCGTTATTGTCGTTGCCGTCGAACAGCCAGTCCGTGCTCTGGGCGCGCGAACCGCCCACAGAAAGCGAATAAGACCCGCGCGTGGAAACTTCGCTGCTGGGGCCACCATTAAAGAAGCTGTTGGGATTGGTTTCCTGCACCGTTCCCGGCGTCAAGGTAGCCAACTGAACAAAATCGCGACCATTCAAGGGGAGGTCGGCGACTTGTTGGGATGTGATCACCTGACCCAGCGTCGGGTTCGAGGTCTGCACCGACACTTCGGTGGCGCTGACTTCAACCGCTGCCGTGACCGATGCGGGCGCGAGGGTGAAATCCAGTTCGCGATGCTCGTCTACCTGCAGCCGCAGGTCTTTCTGCTCGACCGGCGCAAAGCCCTGGGATTCTACTCGAACCGTGTAGTCTCCGATGGGAAGCAATGGCATCAGGTAGTGCCCGTTGTCATCGGTTCTCGAGTCGCGAGAAGCGCCCGTGGCTTGAGCGGTGGCCTTTACATTGGCGCCTACAACCACAGATCCGGTTTTATCCAATACCGTGCCCGAGAAGCTTCCAGTTGCCTGGCCATACAGAAGTGGACAGATGGGAAACACGAGTGAACACAATGCAACGAGCAGAGTTTTTCTGGTAAGCATCAATCTCCCCCTGGGCGGCCCTGATCGAGTGGGCATCGGGCTCGCCGTTTCCCCACGAAAGTCTGGAAATCTTTCAATCCCCACGCGACTATGCGCCTGAACATGAAGTCCCTTCAAGACTTTTTGCGCCCAGGCTCAACAACTTCAGCAAAAACAATTGATCTCGGTGTTGCGCTGTCGTCGCGGACAACTGATCGGCTAGGATTTCCGATTTCAACTAACGGTCTGTGCGCAAAACGATACTTCCATTCGCCCTCAAGTGTCAACCGCAAGCAACGACCGTCATCCACGTTCGCCGCTGGGTTTGATGCGCATCGGTTGGGCTGCCCTACGAAACAATTTTTATTGCAGGTTGTTGAGTCGTGTAAGTGCTTGGTCTGTGGTGATAAAG
>Ga0075021_10000064_pt1 | contig 55726 bp, 42 predicted proteins | sample ColStrG_CSR_2012_FD_72749 | JGI IMG/M metagenome (GOLD analysis project Ga0075021, IMG submission 72749) | Freshwater sediment microbial communities in response to fracking from Pennsylvania, USA - Cold Stream Run_MetaG_CSR_2012 | ecosystem: Environmental > Aquatic > Freshwater > Creek >...
GCGGTAGGTGATCTCGCGCGTGATCTTGTCCTTCTTGCTGCCGGTTATCGGGTCCTTGAACGAGCGGACCTTCTTTGTTTCCTCGGCATTGCAGCTTGCGACACGGACGTTTCCGGCGGCCAGGAACACGGCGGCGAGTTCCTGGCGCCGGTCGGGCGGGAAGTATTTCGCCTCGTCGGCGGGCACCTCGAACAGTTCGCGGTGGCGGTAGTCGCGCGATTCCACGTCGTACATGGCGCGCCCCTGCCGGCACAGCCGCACCAGCACGCGCGACGCGGCCACCTTGTCGATGCTCAGTGTCGTGGCCAATTGATCGATGGAGACGTGGAATTTCTCGCGCAAAAGCGCCAGCGCGGGTGCCAATTGCGCGTCATCGCTGGCGGCGGCATCGGCCAGCAGGTCGAACCCGCCCGTGCTGGTGAAACCGCTGCCCGACCAGCCGGTGAGGCCAAGCAGAAACGTCATGCCCGGCAGCTTCACGGCATAGAAGCTCGGCAGCGCCCGGCCCTTGAGATAGATGTCGACGTGTTCGGCGAACGGCAGCAGACCCTCGATCAGTTTCAATCGCCGTCGCCCCCACACGCGCGTGGTTTTGTGCTCGGTGTAGTTGTGTTCGGCGCCTTCGAGCCGGACGGCGTATTCCCAGGGTTCGAGAACCAGAGTCGCGTCTTCGCCCGGCGCGAACTCGAAGCGCAGTCCACGCGGTGAGACCTTGGCCTTGGAGTGGCGCAGATAGCGGATTGCGGCCAACAGATCGATCGGCTTGACGCTAAGCCGCGTGCCCGGCATCCCCATCGCCGCCTGCACTTGCAGAAATCCTCGTACCCAGGTTTCGGGCAGATCGACCTTCTTCTCGAAGCGGCCGCCAGCGCTGGAGGTTTTCACCTCGAAGCCTTCGGGACCGATACGGAACGTGGTCGAGCGGCTGGTCCTCATTTCGCCGAGCGCGCCCCACAACCAGGCGGTGAAGTCGATGTTGGTCGTTCCGGTGACGACCTCGCCCATCGTCTCGAACAGCTTTGGGTCAACGATGAGCGCGGCGTAGGCAGACTGATCCTGGCTGAAGGCCTCGAGAAAGATGCGGTCGGGATGGACCGTGATGACCGGGTCGAGAATGGCGGCCAGCCCCTCCCAGCTATCGTTCGACCAGATGACCTCGCCGAGCGCGCGCAGGGCTATGCGCAGGATGAAGCCGTGATCGCGCACGAGGCCGTGGAAGCGTACCGGGCGGCGCAGGTTGGTCGAGAATGCGACGCTGGTTGCATCGCGGGTCGAATCCATCAGCGAAGGCGAGGCGTAGTCGACCAGGATGATCATGCGGCGCTCTCCTGCGCAACCGGATGGCGCCGGAAAATCACCGGCCGCTCCGTCGCGTCGGCGAGTTCCGGCCTTACGCTCAGCACACGGCCGATAAGCCCGATCAGTTCGGCCTTGGGATACTTCTTGTCCGGCAATTTGAGGGCGTCACGCGCGCGGGCGTGGACGCGCCGGGCCGCTGCCTCGCTGCCGCGCGCGGCGTTGACCAGCGCGTCGAACGCAGCCAGTCGCGTCTTGCGATGGAGAGGCCGCAGCAGAGTGCCGATCAGGATGCTGATATTGTCCGCCGCCAGCCTTTGCGCGCGCGGATTCGGTAGCGCCAGCACCCGGTAGGCCAGCATCATGACGTGAATATTCGACCCTTCGACCAAATCCTGCACAGCGCCAGGCACCGCCAGATAGCTGTCGAGCGAGCGCACGAACAGCAGGCGCGCCAGCGCATTGTTGCGCAGGAGCTGGTTCTGGTTGAAGCTGGCATAGGCGGGAATACGGGTCAGGACATTGGAGGACCGTCGGGCGAACTCCTCTTGGTCGCGGTCACGGATCGCCTGATAGTAGGCGGCAAGAACCGTGGTTGTTTCCGCCATCTCGTTCTTCTTGCCGGGGTTGCGGCCGTAGAGCTGGTCCCAGGAAATGTGCGTTGCATAGCGCGCGGCGAGCGTATCCATGAGATCGTTATCGCGCGCGGCCTCGGCCGCCTTGACCAAGCCTGGATGGCCCTTACCCCACCAGTGCGGCGTCACATGGCTGCGAAACGGACCGCGAATAAGATCGGGGAAGCGCCCGTAGAGCTGGCAGGCGAGGTTATCGTCGAGCGAATGCACGCGCGCCAGGCCAGCACCAGGCCAGTTCCATTCCTGGCTGACGCCGGCCAGCGCTTTCAGCCGCTCGCGTTGCATGTCTTCGGGCATCGCCCTGTCATCGAGAATTTTGGCGACGGCGGCCGAGAACGTCTTGGTGTGACCCACGCGCGCGGTGGACGACCACAGGTCCCACCAGCTATTGCGCTCGGCGAGCGCCAACAGTTGCTGGGCCTCCTTCTCGCGCCCCCAGCCGCCGACAATATTTTCGAGCTTGGTGCGCACATAGGGCATCACGTCCCGGCCACGTTGGGTCAGGAGTTCGACGATCGTGCCGCCATGATCGAGGCGATAGCCTTCGGGATGACGGTCTTCGAGAGCCTGATTGAGTGCCGCCGGATCGCTGACCGATGAGGCCAGGGCGAGAACTTCCTCGCGCCACCGGGCGATCGGCATCAGTTTGCGATAGAGCGAGAAATAAAGCGCGGTGTCGTTGTGGGCGCGGACGGCGCTGGCGAGCCGTTCCCACATCTCGCGCTTGTCCTTGTTCCAGAAGGCTTGCGGCAGATGTTTCAGGATGAACGCGGATGAGGTGCGATCGGTGTCATAGAGGCTGAGTGCCGTCGCCTCATCGAGCCGAAACCAATCGTCGAACTCGTCGAGCACGATGGTGCGGGCGGCTGGCGTCGGCGCGGCGCGATGGGCATCGACCAAGGCGGCGTTCCAGCGGGGTTGATCCAAGCCCCAGCCCTTGTCGGCAGCGAACTTCCACCGTTGCAGTTTGCGAACTAACGTGACGTCACGACTGGCCCGAACAGCTTGCAGCCACGCCTCCAGCTCCGTCGCATGGTTCGACCACAAAACGCGCGCCCAGCGGCCCTCGACTGGGACCATCCAATCGGAGAACTGATTAAGGATGAAAGGACGGAAGATCGGCTTGCTCCGAGCATAAAGACGCGGGCCCCAGAAATAGGTGAGGCCCGGGAACATCGGATCGCGGCATAGACCTTCGAGGTTGTCGCGCAGGCGCTTGTTGTCCGGCTGGCTGTCGAGCAACTGCTCGATGGCGCGGCACATCTGCTTAGCGTCCATTCGGACCTCGCGAGCAAATATCAACGTCACTAACTGAACATGGCAACGGCAGCGCTGTCAAAGCGGTGCGATGAGCCGGTGAAATGATCATCCTTCGGGCAAATTGGTTCATTGCAAAGCGAGGCCGCGCGCTAGCTTGCCAACTGCGCTTGGGCGCCGCATGGCGTCAGGCGCTGGTTAAAGGCGCCGAATTTGTTGGACTATCGCAGCCTGCACGGATTTCCGTCGTGACGAAGAGCATCAAGTCCTGTCGACAGGTCGGTTGCAGAGCCGCAAGACGAACACTCGCCGTCCAACAAAACCTGCTTGCAACACATGGCCGGTCCATGCAGATGGGCGAGGCGGTAACAGGCCTTGTGCCAAGTCGTCTAAATTTGCAGTTCCTGTCCAGTCCTGTGTTCCTCCGCTATCTCGACAGAAGCGATTTCGTACCGGCAGAAAGCAATTGGCTGTGGCGCATGCAGTCTGCCGTGACGTATTATTTGGTATTACCCACTTTGATGCCTGGCCGCCTTCGGCCGGGGATGGTGCGGGGCAGTAGACTGGTATCCACCTCAGGCAGATCCCATGAAGACATCATTTGCAGGCAAGCGCGACAAGCGCGGGGATTGGATCGAGGACACGGGGCTGCAATATGCGCCGGTGCTGACCTGGCCGCCGCGCCCGGCGGCGGTGCTCAAATGGCTGTTCGGCTATCCAGGTTTCTTCCTGCCCTGGGGTGTTATCTACATGGCCGTGCCGGTCGCCACCTGGCTGTGGTTCACGCCCGCCCTGGCATCGATGCGGACGTTCCAGCCCGGCTGGATCGCCTATATCGTGATCCGCAATTTGATTTTGATCCTGGCGGTCGCCGGCGCCTGGCACGTAAGGCTTTACGTCCAGAAGGCACAGGGTACGGACTTCAAGCACACCACGAAGTGGCCGCTGCGCGACAATCCGCTGTTCCTGTTCAGGAACCAGGTGCTGGAGAACCTCTTTTATACGGTGTTCAGCGCGGTGCCGATCTGGAGCGCCTATGAGGTCGTGACCATGTGGGGCTATGCCAATGGCTACTGGCCCTATGTGTCCTGGCTGGATCACCCGGTCTATTGCGTACTGCTGATGTGCCTCATCCCGCTGATGCGCGATCTTCACTTCTATGCCATTCACCGCCTGATCCACTGGCCACCGCTCTATCGCTGGGTGCATTCCGTTCACCACCACAATGTCGATGTGAACCCGCTGACGGGCCTTTCCATGCATCCGGTGGAGCACCTGTTCTATTGGTCAGGCGTGCTGATCCACTGGATCATCCCATCGCATCCGATCCATGCCCTGTTCCACATGCAGCACGCCGCCATCACACCTGCCCAGTCCCATTCTGGTTTCGCCACTGTCGTCGTTCAGGAGGGGGTCGAGGTGAAAACCCACGACCTGTTCCATTACCTGCACCACAAGTATTTCGAGTGTAATTACGGTGCCGACGGAGTGTTCCCGCTCGACAAGTGGTTCGGCACCTTCAACGACGGCACGCCGGCCTCGACGGAGACCATGCAGCAGCGATTTCTGGCACGCATGAGGGGTAAGCAGGCCGCAGCGGGGAAGTCGTGAGGTTCAGCAGCTTCGGCTTTGCGGCCTGGCAGACCCGTGGCCAGTGGGGCAGGCAGGACGCCTTGTCAGCGACGCTGCCGGGGCATGGCTGGATCAGGAATTATAATCGATGAGCGTAAACCCTGGCGGGACCGAAATTCGCGCCGAGCTGATGCTGCCCTGGCAGATCCGCGAGGCGATCGCTGCGCGGCCCCTGGTGTACATTCCGCTCGGCACCATCGAGTGGCATTGCGAGCATTTGCCGGTCGGCCTCGATGCCCTGACCGCGCACGGCGTTTGCGCGCGGGCGGCGCGCAAGGACGGCGGGCTCGTGCTGCCGGCCCTGCACTATGGCACCGGGGGCGGGCATGGCGCCTATCCGTGGACCATCATGATGGACGGCGATGCGGAGATCGCGGCTGAGCTTGGCAAGACGCTGTCGCGGCTGGAGGACTTCGGTTGCCGGCTGGCGGTCCTGTTCTCTGGCCATTTCGCCGATACCCAGCTCGCCATGATCGATCGCATAGCTACCGGTTGGAATGGCGCGCGCCGCCCGATGCGCGTGTTCGCGACGGCGGTCAACCGCATCGAGGGTCTGGCCATCGCGCCGGACCATGCCGGAGTGTTCGAGACCGCGCTGGTCTATGCTTTGCATCCGGAGCTTGTGCAACTTAGCCGTTTGCCGTCGCTGCAACAGGCAGCTGTCACGACCGATGACTGGGCCGAAAGCCGGCACGATCCCAAGCATCCGGTCTGGGGTGTCTTCGGTCCCGATCCGCGCCGCTTCGATCCGGCCCAGGCAGCGCCCTTGCTGACAGCCAGCGTCGATTGGTTGGTCGCGCGCGTCGGCGCCGAGCTGCCGAGGGCCTGAGCGACCAATCCCGGCTGGCACGCATCGCTGCACGCCGGCCGGCTTGTCGTAACCCCACCGGCTACTTGGACGCCGCTTCCACGTTGTCCTTGTTGTAGACCGTGAACGGCCCCATCAGAATGCGCAGGCCCTTGGCGCGGGTCGGATCCTTGGTGATCTTGTAGTCGCCCATGCGGCCGGCATGGAAGGACGCGCCCTCTTCGGCCTTGAACGCGCCCGAGGCGAGGCCATAGGCGGTGTAATAGGCGAGATAGCCGAGGTCGACGAAGCTCCACAGTGCGAACTGCGGGGCGCAACCGTTCTTGGTATAAGCCAGCATTTCGCTCGGCAGGCCGAGACCGCTCACCTTGACTTTTTCGCAAAGCTTGCCGTCCTGCATCGCCTTGGAGGCCGCCACGATGCCGACCGTCGTCGGCGCCATGATCAACTTGAGGTCGGGATACTTGTCGACCAAGGCGTTGGCCTGATTATAGCTCGCCTCCGACTGGTCGTTGCCGTAGACGACGTCGACGAGCTGGATCTTGGCGTATTTGCCGTCCTTCAGCGCCACCTTCATCGCCGCGATCCAGGCGTTCTGGTTGGCGGCATCGGGAGAGGCCGACAGCACCGCGAACTTGCCGCCGGCGTCGCCGATGGTCGACAGCGCCATGTCGGCCATCACCTTGCCGATGTCGTTGAAATCCACCTGGGCGACGAACACGTCTTCGCCCTCGGAGGTCGGGATCGGGCTGTCCCAGGTCACGACCTTGACGCCCTTGGCCTGCGCGGCCTTGGCGGCGGGAACAATTTGGTCGCCCGCGTTATTGGAGAGCATGAGCGCGGCGACGCCCTGCGTGGTGGCGTTGGTGGTGATCTCGATCTGTCCGGCAACGCTGTTCTCGGGCGTCGGCCCGAGGAACTGGAGCTTCTTGCCGTTCTTCAATTCGGCCGCCGCTTCCTCGGCGCCCTTGTGCGCCTGGTCGAACGGCAGAATGCCGAGGAACTTCGGCAACAGCACCATGTCCAAGGACTTGCCCGGGGCGATGTCGCCGGCCGAGGCGATGCCACCGATACATACCAGCGCTGCCAGGCTGGCGGCGGCAAGAAGGTATTTCTTCATGTGTTTCTCCCTTTCCATCTGCTTTGCAAAACCTGCGTCATGTTCGGAACCAGAACTGACAAGATCAGCAGGGCTCCGATTACGCTTGTCTGGGTGTTGCCCGTGATGCTGGCAAGCCCCATTCCGTTGCGAAGATTGAGAATGACCAGGATCGACAGGCCGACCCCAATGAGATTTCCCGAACCTCCGAAAATACTGACACCGCCGAGCAGCACCATGGTTATGACGTCCAACTCAAAGCCGGTCGCCATGTCGCCGCGCACCGCGCCTAGGCGGGCAGCATAGAGCAATCCGGCCAGCGCCGCGATGAGCCCAGAGGTGGCGAAAAGTGCCATCTTGACCCACTTCACCCGCACACCGGAATAGCGGGCCGCTTGCAGGTTGTTGCCGATGACATAGACCAGCCGTCCGAGCGCCGAGCCGTGCAGCACAACCGCGATGATGGCAAACAGAACAAAAAAGATCACAATGGAAGCCGTTACCGGTCCGAAAACTGGCTGCTGCCCCAGCGTGTTGAACCAGGACGGGAACCCGCCCACGGAGCGGTCCTCGACCAGGATCCGCGCTATGCCGCGAAAGCCGATGAGCCCGGCTAGTGTGACGGCCAACGATGGCAAGCCGACATATGCCACCCAAAAGCCGTTGAACAAGCCGGCCGCCAGCCCTGATCCCAAGCTGGCGATGATGGCCAGTGGTAGCGGGACGCCCATCTGGTGGAGCCAGGCAAGGACGCAGGCGGAAAGCCCCATGACCGAGGCGACCGACAGATCGATCTCACCGTTGATGATGATGAGCGTCATGATCAACGCGACGATGATCTTCTCGATCGACAGCTGGAACAGGTTGGCGATGTTGGTTACACCGAGATAGTAGGGCGAGCGCAGCACATTCATCGCGACGATCGCGACAAGCAGAACCAGCAATAGTCCTTCCCAGCTCCTGAGGCGGGCAACGGCGCTCATTGGCTGGTTGCCCCCCGGGCTGCGGGAGCAACGTATTTGAGATCGGCCCGCCCCCAGAGCGCGCGCAGGCGCTGCAGGATCACGGCGTCGCTGGCGACGGCCATGAGGATGAGCCAGCCGAGAACGGCGTCGCGCCAGAACTCGCTGATCTGCAACCGGTAGAGGCTCTGTTCCAGCGTGCCGATCATGATAGCACCGAGCATGGCACCAACGACAGTGCCCGACCCGCCGAAGATGTTGACACCGCCCACGACGACTGCGGCGACCACCTGCAGTTCCAGCCCACGGCCAGACTCGACGGTGATATTGCCAAACCGCGCCAAGGTCACGAAGCCCGCGAGCCCGGCCAATGCGCCAGACAGCACGAAGGCGAGGAAGACCAGGCGGCGGATTGGCAGGCCGATCAGCGCGGCTGCGTCAGGATTCGATCCGATGGCATAGAAGCGCCGCCCGAGCGAGAGATAGCCGGTGCCGGCCTGGAAGATCAGCACGATGGCGACCGCCAGCAGGAAAAGCACCGGGATGTCGAGCCCGAACAGCGAAAACAGTCTGAGCTGCGGCAGGTCGACCAGCCAATGCGGTAAGCTATCTGTCGTGACGGTCTTGGCATTGGAGAGATCAACCAGCAGTCCACGGAAAATGGCGAGCGTGCCGAGCGTGACGATGATCGAGGGCACTCGCCCCCAAGCCACCAGCGCGCCATTGACGGCGCCGATCAGGGCGCCGAGCACGACAGCCATGAGAATTGCCATCAGCGGATTGATGTCGGGAAAATGACCGAGCACCGTGCCGACAAAATAAGCCGTGCAGCCGACTATGGAACCGACCGAGAGGTCGATGTTACGCGTGAGAACAACCAAAGTCTGCCCGACCGCGACGATGGTGATGACCGCGACGCTTGAGGCGATCCGATTGAAAGTGCGCGAGGTATAGTAACCATCGATCATCGAACCAAACAGCAGCACGGCCAGGATGATCAGAAGCAGCAGGCTCAGTTCGCGCACCTGCTCGGGACGGATACGGCGCTGTATCCAATTCATGCCGCGTCCTCGCCGGTCGAAGCGGAGGACCGGCCCATGGCGGCAGTCATGACCGTCTCTTGATTGGCATCCTTGCGCTCGAAGATCGCGACAGCCCGGCCCTCGCGCATCACCAGCACCCGGTCGCTGATGGCTAGGACCTCTGGGAGGTCGGATGAGATAAGAATGATGCCGATGCCTTCGGCCGCCAGCTCGGCGATGATGGCGTGTACCTCGGCCTTGGCGCCGACATCGATGCCACGGGTCGGCTCGTCCAGGATCAGCACCGAAGGCTTGGTGTTGAGCCATTTACTGAGCATGACTTTCTGCTGATTGCCGCCGGATAGCTTGGCGACGGCGACATCGACAGAGCGCGTCCTGATCGACAAGCGCTTGCGGAAGGCCTCGGCCGTGGCTCGTTCCATGTCCTGCCGAATGAGACCAAAGCGGTCGAGATATCGATGGAGCATCGGCAGCGTGATGTTCGCCGAGATCGACATCGGTAGCGACAGCCCCAATTGCCGGCGATCCTCAGAGACATAGGCGATGCCAAGATCCATGCCTTCGCGCGGCGAGCGAATGACAATCTCTTTGCCGCTCAATGTGATCGATCCGGTCGTTGCTGGTTCGATTCCGAACAACGCCAGACCGACATCCGTGCGACCCGCGCCGATCAGCCCGCTAAATCCCAGGACTTCCCCGCGATGAAGGTCGAAACTGACATCCTGGAACACATCCTCCCGCCCCAAGCCACGTACAGAGAGGAGCAGGTCGCCACGCGGCCCCGAAATCCGGGGTTTGAGCAACCCCATCTCGCGCCCGACCATGTCGGCGATTGCGCGTTGCGGCGAGGTCTCGGCTCTGGGCCGGGTCGAAATCAAGTGGCCGTCGCGGAACACAGTCACCTTGTCGGCAATCTCAAAGACTTCCTCGATACGGTGGCTGACGAACAAGATCGAGACGCCCTGGTCCCTGAGGCCTTGCACCAACCTGAAGAGTTGGGTCACTTCGTGCGCCGACAGCGACGCCGTCGGCTCGTCCATGATGAGAACGCGGACATTCAACGAGATGGCCTTGGCGATCTCGACAGACTGCTGGGCTGCCAGCGTCAAGCCGCGCGCCGGGCTGCGCACATCGATCGCAACCCCAAGCTCTGCGAGGATGGCCTCGGCCTCGCGATACATTCGCGCCCAGCCGACCGCGACACCCCGTCCCTGATGGCTTACAAAGATGTTCTCAGCCACTGTCAGGTCAGGAAACAGCAACGGCTCCTGATAGATCGCCGCGATGCCCGCTCGCTGTGCCTCCGCCGCACTCCTGAGAGCCACCCGGTCACCGGCCAGGATGATCTCGCCGCGATCGGGCTGAACGACACCGGTGATGATCTTGATGAGGGTCGACTTGCCGGCGCCGTTTTCGCCCAGCAAGGCGTGCACCTCGCCGGGATATAGCGCCAACGAGATATCGTCGAGCGCCTGGGTCGCGTCGTAGTGCTTTGCAATCCCATGGGTTTCGAGAATGGGGCGGCGTCCCACGGCGGGAATGGCCGCGCGCACCGGCGCAATCGGAGATGTGTACGCCGTATCAGGCTCCGTCACGGCGCCTCCCTACCCAGACTTCTGGAGCTGGCAAAGCCGATCCGGACTCTCCCGCATGGTCTGTCAGTCGGGACTATATTGGCACTCTCATGACTTTGGCAACCGCTTCCAGGTGATGGCCCCCACTTGGCGTCACCGTCTCCCTCAGCTGGCCCAGGAGCGCAGCGCCAGCAATCGGCGCGGTTGACGCCAATCTCACACCGGACACCACCCCGCTTGCTTCGACGCTTTCGGTATAATAGGCTGATTGTATGATAAGTATACCAAGAGGGCTTCAGGCGGGTAACGACGTCGTTCGGCGCCGGCGGCTCTACGAAGAGGTTGCCAGCCGCATCGAGGCCCAGATCAGCAGTGGCACTTTCAAGCCTGGTGATCGGCTCCCATCCGAGAGGGAGCTGATGTTGCGCTATGGCGTTGGACGCCCGGCGGTGCGCGAGGCTGTGTTTGCTCTCAAAAAAATGGGCTTGGTGGCCATAGACCAGGGCGGCCGGTCGCGGATAACAACTCCAAATTCCGATACGCTGGTCGCCTCGCTTTCCGGAGCGGCCCGGCACTTGCTGGCGGCCCCCGACGGTGTTCGCCAGTTTCAAAGCGCGCGTCGATTCTTCGAGGTGGGCCTTGCCCGTCATGCTGCGGAGAATGCGTCACGGAGCGACCTCGTCTCGCTCGCCCGGTCACTCGACGAGAACCGCAAGTCGCTTGGTGATCTGGATGGATTTGAGCGCACGGACGTGGAATTCCATCACACGATCGTGCTGATCGCCCGCAACCCGATTTTTGACGCGATCCACCAGGCAATGGTCACTTGGCTCACCGAGCAACGGCACATAACGCTCCAGGCGCCACGCCAGCATGAACTTGCCTATCGCGCCCACGAACAGGTCTACATGGCCATCGAGAACGGCGATGCCGATCGTGCCGAACGCATGATGCGGGACCATTTGCGGCATGTCGAAAAAATCTATTGGAAACAGATAGAATTGGCGAATGAGTGGCTACGTGGTGACAGTCGAGTTTCGCGTAAAGTCCGATGAGTTGTCGGATTTTTTGCGACTGGTGGCGGAGAATGCCCGGCTTTCGGCCGAGACAGAGGCGGGTTGCCGCCAGTTCGATGTCGTTGTTTCGGAGGGTTCACCGAACACAGTGTTCCTGTACGAGATCTACGATGACAGGCCGGCTTTCGACTGCCACATGGCAACCCGCCATTTCATCGAGTTCGACCGGCAGAGCGCAAACATGGTGCTCTCCAAAGCAGTTTCGACCGGCCGCCTGCATTTCGCCGGCCGTTCCCCCACCTGGCAGAAGCGAGGAACCTAGAAGGACTCCGCATGACCAAATCAAGCCTCAGGGAAATGGCTGGAACCCGGCAGATGAAGGTGGGTCACTTCATCGTTGAATTCGCGACGCCGGGAATCGGCCACATCATGAAATCCGCCGGCTGCGATTTCGCGCTTTTCGACATGGAGCATTCCGGCTTCTCGATCGAAACGGTCAAGAGCGCTGTGCGCTATATGCAGGCGGCTGAACTGCCTACGATCGTCCGTGTGCCATCGCGCGAATACCACCATATCGCGCGCATCTGCGACATGGGCGCTGAAGGGATCATGATGCCGATGGTCGGCTCTGGGTCAGAGGCCAAGCGCATCGTCGATGCGATCAAATACCATCCCGACGGGATGCGCGGCGTCGCGTTGCAGGTGGCTCACGACGACTACCGGCCAGGGGCCGTCAAGGACAAGCTTGCGGCCGCCAACCGCCGTACAACGGTGTTCGCGCAAATCGAAACCGCCGAGGGCGTCGAGAACGCCGATGCAATCGCCAGCACGCCAGGCGTCGACTGCCTGTGGGTCGGCCATTTTGATCTTTCGGTATCGCTCGGCATACCGGGCGAGTTCGACCATCCGGATTTCAAGGCGGCGATCGACAAGGTGGCGGCCGCCACGCGCAAACAGAACAAATCCCTTGGCCGCTTGGTGCCAACGGTCGAACAAGGCCTGGAGATTCACGCCCAGGGTTTCGATTTTATCTGCTATTCGGGCGATGTGTGGGTACTGCACAATGCGCTCGCCGAAGCGGTCGGCAAATTGAAGTCGGGCGCAGATCAACCCGCCGGCGCCAAGTCTGCCAAGCGCAAATAGATTCGTGGGAAGGGTGCAATGGCAAAGTTCCGCGTTGCCCTGAGCGGCGATTTCGTGAAGCCGGATGGTTCACCAGCCTATCCGATGGTTGACCTCTCTCCGCTCACCTCCAATCCAGAGGTTGACGTCGGCTACGTCAGTCCGATCGATGGCGTGATGCCTGGTCAAATGCTTGCCGGCTACGATGCGCTCATTCTTCTCGCGCCAAAATTCAACGCTTCCAGCATCGCGGCGGCCAGCAGGATCGGCCTGGTGGCACGCTTCGGCGTGGGATATGACAGCGTTGATGTCCCTGCCTGCACCGTCGGCGGTGTAGCCTTGTGCATTACGCCAGATGGCGTGCGCAGGCCGGTCGCGGTGTCCATCCTCACCTTCATGTTCGCCCTCACAGGCAAGCTGATGATCAAGGATCAGTTGACGCGCCAGGGTGCGGACGGTTTCGCCAAGCGCTCGCAGCATATGGGCGACGGCCTTGTCGGCAAGACTCTCGGTTCGATCGGCATCGGCAATATTGGTGCCGAGCTGTTCCGTTTGGCGCGGCCGTTCGATCTCGTATTCATGGCGCACGATCCCTTTGCCGATCCCGCGCTTGCCAAAGAGCTGGGCGTCGAGCTGGTCCCCCTAGACCGGTTGTTCCGCGAGGCCGACATCCTTTGCGTCAATTGTCCGCTGACGCCGGAAACGAGGCATATCGTGAATGTCGCTCGGCTCGCGACCATGAAGCCGACAGCCTATCTCATCAACACCTCCCGCGGGCCAACAGTCGACCAAGGTGCATTGACCAAAGCGCTTCAGGAGCGCCGCATCGCCGGCGCGGGCCTCGACGTGCTTGAGCAGGAGCCGCCTAGCGTCAACGATCCGCTCCTCAAACTTGACAACGTTATACTGACGCCGCACGCGCTGTGCTGGACCGACCAATGCTTCGCTGGCATCGGCGCGGCCGACATCGCCGCCGTACTCGACTACATGCATGGCCGCGTCCCCAAGGGCCTCGTCAACACGGCAATCGCGGAAAGCGCTGGCTGGAAGATCAAACTGGAGGCCAACCGGAAGGCATTTGCTTAGCAGGCAGCTGAAAAATTCGTCGCAGGAGAAGACTGTTCCCCGCGCCTTGGCGGGGGGGATTAGGGGGAGATCGGCAGCCGGTTTGGCAGGCTCCAAGGCAGGGCGTCGCAATATACGGCCAGCATTTTTACCGGCGGAAGTGCTGGCAATTCGGGCTCTCAAACAATCGCCGAGGAGGAGACGACGATGAATGACCGTGAACGGCGCGAATTCGAGGCCGGGCTTTCCGGCGACGTCGATGCCTGGCTGAAGGGTGATACGTCGCGCCGCGAATTCCTAACCAGGTTCGGCATGGCGACCGGCATGATCGCCTTGTCTGGTTCGATGGCGACCCTCATGTCCGGGGTCGCTCGTGCCGCCATGAAGACCGAACTGGCCGATCTCAATTCGCCTCTGGGCTTGGCTCATGCCGCCGCGGTCAAAGCTTCGACCGAGGGGCCAGCGGACGGATCGGCCTTCCGCGCCGTCAAGGCCGCCCAGCAATTCAAGGGCAAGACACTCAACATGACCTATGAGGCGGGCCTCCAGGCGCTCGAGCCGCGCAATTTCTCGGGCGTGCTATGGGAGGACCTGACCGGCATCTCGTCCAACATCGTCGAGCTGCCCCATCCCGATCAGTATTCCAAGCCGATCGCCGAACATATCGCGGCATCGGGCGCCTACGACATTCTCGACATCGAACCGGCTTGGATTCCCTCGCTCGCCGACGGCGGAGTGATCGCTCCGATCGATGACTATATCGCCAAGCATCTCAACAAGGCCGACCTCGACGACTATCATCCGCTCTACAAGAACATCACGACCTACAAGGGCAAGGTCTGGGGCTTCTTTGACGATGGCGATGTGTTCGCGCTCTACTATCGCAAGGACGTTTTCGACGATCCCAAGCTCAAGGACGCCTATCAGAAAAAATTCGGCAAGCCGCTTGAGGTGCCTAAGACCTGGGATGACTACTCACAGGTGGCCCAGTTCATCACCGACAGCATGGCGCCGAATGTCTATGGCGCGGCGCATTTCCGCAAGGCCGGGAGCCCAGGTAACCAGTACGGGTTCCTGCAACAGTTCCGCGCAAATGGCGGTGTCTTCTTCGACGACAACACGATGAAGGCGCAGCTCAACACACCCGCTGGTGTCACCACGCTCAAGCAGATGATCGCTCAGAACACAGCCTCACTGCCGGGCAACAACGAACTTGATGCCGTCGCAGCCTGGGCTGCCTGGCTGCAAGGCAAGGTCGCGATGCTCTATTCCTGGCCGCCGACGGGCCGCATCACCTCCAACTATGCGCAGCGAGATAAGGCGTTCAGCTTCGTGCCCCAGTCGGCGATCGCCGGCAAGGAGGGCTATGCGCTGTTGCCGGGCAATCCGGAAATGGCCTCAGGCTATGTGAAGTCGTTGACCGCCGACTCGCAGAACGCCGAGGCCGCCTATCTGTTCATGCAGTGGGTGGTCAGCCCGCCCTTGTCGCTCGCGCGAACGATGGCGCCCTACGCGCTGCGCGATCCCTACCGGCTGTCTCACTACAAGTCTCCGATCTATCGTTCGCTATGGCCGACCGCCAAGGACTACCTGGTCAATCTCAGCAATTCGGCCAATACAGCCGTCATCGATATGATCATGCCCGGCTGGCAGGATTACGCGCTGACCATCGATCGGATGTGTACCTCGGTCTGGGCTGGCACCGACCCCGCCAAGGCGCTTACAGATGCCGCGGCCGAATGGGATGCCACGACCGATCGGCTCGGCACCGACAAGCAGAAGGCATTTTACGCTGAGTTCAAGAAGCTGCCTGGTTCCTATGCCGATCATACGGTCGAAAAGCTGGGCATGGCGGTGAAGCTCGACTAGGCAACATTGTGCTCAACTGGCGCGGGGTGGCCGCCATGGCCGACCCGCGCCAATCCAAAGGCGTGCGAGCATTTGCGACGCCAGCGATCGAGGGCCGCACGGCATGACAGAGGCCTCAACGGCAGAACACCCGGCCGGGCGCGGGGCCGGTCTTGCGCCGCCGACGGCCTACGCGCTCTGGTGCGACCGCAATTTCAAATGGCTGCTGGTGGCGCCCGCCGTCGCGCTCATAGCCGCGCTATCCATCTATCCGCTGCTGTTTTCGATTTGGATTTCCTTCGTCAACTACGACTTTTCCGTTCCGGGTCACGATTTCGTCGGCCTCAAGAATTTCCGCCAGGTGGTGGCCGATCCGGTCGCGCGCTGGTCGGTGGTTGTAACCGCGATGCTGACAGCGCTCGACGTGACATTCGAGTTCCTGCTCGGCCTCGGTCTTGCGCTGATCATGGTGCAGAGTTTCCGCTGGCGCGGCCTCATCATGTCCATCCTGATCATACCGCTGTTCATCAGCCCCGTGATCGTTGGTCAGGTCTGGGCGCTTCTGCTGCAGCGGCCGTTTGGACCAACCGACTACCTATTAAGCCAACTTCTGGGGTTCGATGTCACCATCAGCTGGCTGACTTCGCCACCCTGGAACTTCATTGCCCTCGTCCTTGCGGATGTTTGGCAATGGACCCCATTCATGTTCGTGATCCTGCTCGCGGGCCTCACGGCTATTCCGCCCCACCTCTATGAAGCGGCCGAATTGGACGGCGTCGGCAACTGGTCGACTTTCCGCTACATCACACTGCCCTATATCGGGCCAATGATCACGCTCGCCATTGCGTTCCGGCTGCTGGACGCGATCAAGCTGTTCGACACGATCTTCATGATGACTGGCGGCGGCCCCGGGACGAGCACCTACACCTCGTCGTACTATCTTTACCAGGTCGGCTTTCAGCAATTCCACCTTGGCCAAGCGACGGCGGGAAGTTGGCTGTTCCTGATTTTGACGGCCATCATCATCATGGGATTGGTGCGGCGATTGTTGCGGGCGGAGGCGAAGCCATGAACATCGGGCATCTCGGTAGATGGTCAAGGCTCCTGCGGTTCGCCGCGCTCGCGCTGGCGATTCTCTTCGTCCTGGGTCCTCTCTATTGGGTGGCGATCACCTCGATAAAGCCGAGCAATGATTATCTGGCCGTGCCGCCGGTATGGTTCCCCTCGCAGCCGACTCTCATCCACTATTGGGCTGCGCTGTTCGCCTATCGCGGCCTTGATGGGCTCATCAATAGCGTCATCGTCTCGGTGCTAGCGACACTTCTCTCGGCTTTGCTCGGCACGCCGATGGCCTACAGCCTGGCGCGCTTCAACACAGGCGGCCAGCATCTATCATTCTGGGTGCTCTCACAGCGTTTCCTGCCGCCAATCGCCGTGGTCTTGCCGATCTTCCTGATCTACCGCTCCACCGGCCTCTATGACACCCACGCCGGACTCATCATCGCCTACACCGTCTTCACGTTGCCGGTCACGATCTGGATGATGTTCGCCTACTTCCGGCAGATGCCGCGCTCACTTGAGGAGGCCGCGCTGGTTGATGGCTGCACCCGCTGGGAATCGTTCATCCGCGTGGCTGTGCCGCTGGCATTGCCAGGGGTGGTCGCGGCCAGCGTGTTTGCTTTCATCGCCTGTTGGACCGAGTTCTTTTTTGCACTCGTTCTGACCAGCCGTCACGCCTTCACGCTGCCGACCGTGTTCCGGGCCTTCCTCGGCTTCCAAGGCTCGCAATATGGTGAATCGAGCGCTCTCTCGATGGTCTCGCTTCTGCCCTCGATCGCGCTCGGGATACTGGTGCAGAAACATTTGGTGCGCGGACTGACGCTGGGGGCCGTGCGCGGCTAGCTGGCCGGCCAAGCCGGGTGGTTGGGAGCGGGGTTTGGAACTGACATGGCGGATGTGAAGATCAGAGCTCTGCACAAGTGGTATGGCGCTGTTCACGCCGTACGTGGCATGGATCTTGACCTGAAGGACGGGGAGTTCAACGTCCTGGTCGGGCCATCGGGTTGCGGCAAGAGCACGCTGCTTAGGATGATCGCGGGGCTGGAAACCATCGAGTCCGGGACAATCGAGGTCGGCGGCCAAGTGGTGAACGGAATGCGCCCCAGGGACCGCGATGTTGCGATGGTCTTCCAGGACTATGCGCTCTATCCGCACATGACGGTGGCTCGCAATATCGGCTTCGGACTAGTTGCCCGCAAGCTGCCACGCGCTGAGATCGAGGCGCGGGTCGCAAGGGCTGCCGGAATGCTCGGTATTGGTGGACTGCTCGAGCGCTATCCGCGCCAGCTGTCAGGCGGCCAGCGCCAGCGCGTCGCCATCGGCCGGGCTATCGTGCGCAACCCTCGCATCTTTCTGTTTGATGAGCCGCTGTCCAATCTCGACGCCCAATTGCGTGACGAAATGCGTGGCGAGATCAAACGACTGCATCAAGAGATCGGCACCACGATGATTTATGTGACACACGATCAGATCGAGGCGATGACGCTCGCCGACCGGATCGTCCTCATGCGTGACGGCATCATCGAGCAGCAAGGTGGGCCCCTCGACCTCTTCGAGCGCCCGAAGTCGCAATTCGTGGCCGGCTTTCTTGGATCGCCACAAATGAATTTCGTCCCGGCGAAGCTGACACTGCAAGACGGAAATGTTGCGCTCGACATCGGCGACGGAATCCTCTTCGCGTTGCCGCAGAAGCTCATTCCACGGAACACACAAGCGCAGGGGCCAGACGTGATCCTTGGGATGCGCTCCGAGCACCTCCGCCGTTCTCCGGCCGCCGCCGTGGCGGAGGGAAACGTGCGCTACCCGGTAACCATAGAGTTGGTGCAGCCAACCGGCTCGCGCACCTACATCACATTCTCGTTGAACAAGCATCCGGTCGTCGCGGAGGTCGCGGCTCACGACGTGCAGCGCGCCGGCGAACGGATCGAGGTGGATTTCGATCTCAATCGGGCGGTCCTCATCGACCCCCATACGGGCCTGGTGCTGGCCTGACCGGTCTTGCAGGAGTTGATCATGGCAGCGAGTTCGCCTTCGCGATCCGTCAAGTTGTTCGGCACTGAGAGCAAGGACGCCAAGGGGCGGTTGCTGAGCGCCGGAGTGCTTTCCGCGGTGCTCGACGCCGGCGCGGTCCGCTATGTTCGCCTGGGCGAAACTGAAGTCATTCGCGCCATTGCCTTTCTCGTGCGCGACGAGAATTGGGGTACCTTCACCCCCGAGATCACTGGGCTCAAGATTGCTGAAGGGTCAGGCGCGTTCGAGGTCACCTATGAGGGCCGTTGCGCGGACGCGAGACGGTCGCTGCGCTACTCGGCCACGATCCGGGGAACCGCCGATGGCGGGCTCAGCTTCAAGGTGGATGCGAGGCCCGATACCGATATTCTCACCAATCGCACGGGTTTCGTCGTGCTGCATCCGATCGAGGGCATCGCGGGAGCTCCGGTCGAGGTCGAGCACACCGACGGCCGAAAGACCCACGACCAATTTCCCTGGTTGATCGAGCCCAGTCAGCCTTTCCTCGACATCGGGGCACTGACCCACGAACCGGTGCCGGGCCTCAGGGTGACCTGCCGCATGGAAGGTGGCGCCTTTGAGATGGAAGACCAGCGGAACTGGACGGACGCCTCGTTCAAGACATACATCCGTCCATTGTCGCTGCCCTGGCCCTATACATTGCCGGCGGGTGACACCTTTGGGCAGTCGGTTACAGTGACCTGTGAGGGCAAGCTGCCCCGGGCTCCCGTCAACAGCGATTTGCCAGCGGTGACGATTAGCGTTCACGCCCCCACCGGCCAGCAAATGCCCCGAATTGGCATTGGTCTGCCGTCTGAAGAGGCAGCGGCTGCCATCGCTCTGGCCGATCTCGTCAAGTCTGCCGGGATCGATCTTCTGGTTTGCCGGCTCGACTGCCGTCGCGGCGACCTGGAGACGACAGCAGACGCGCTAGGCAAGCTCGTGTCGGCGACGGGCGCTGACTCGGTGCTTGAAATCCTGCTGCCTGACCAGGGGGAGCCCGCCGTTTCGCTCACCAAAGTGAAGCGTATCGCCGATGCCAACGGGCTCAAGCCGGTCGCCATCACCGTCTCTCCGGCGGCGCACTTGAAATCCTACCAGCCTGATGGCAAGTGGCCGGAGGTTCCCTCATTCGCGGCCATGTACGCGGCGGCGCGCGTGGTCTTTCCGGAGGTGCCGCTTGGCGGTGGCACGTACGCCTACTTCACCGAGCTGAACCGTTGCCGGCCGCCTGCCGAGCTGCTCGACTTCGTCAGCCACACGACGCTTCCGATCGTCCATGCCGCCGACGACGTGTCCGTCATGGAGACACTGCAAGCGATGCCGCATGTGATCCGCTCAACCCGCGCCTTCATCAAGGGCAAGGCCTACAGGATCGGTCCGAGTGCTATTTCCGCACGCGACAACCCCTACGGCACCGGAACAGCGGCAAATCCGGGCAATGGCCGTGTCTGCTTGGCGGCTATGGACCCGCGCCAGCGCGGGTTGTTCGGCGCTGCCTGGACGCTCGCATATCTCGCCGAACTCGCAAAAGGCGGCATCGAGGTGGCGAGCATGGGCGCGACGTCGGGACCGTCAGGCATCATCGCCAGCAAGACGAGTTATTCGCAGCCATATTTCGATGATCTCCCCGGGCCGGCCGTTTACCCACTCTATCACGTCATCTCTGGATTTGCCCACGCGAGCGGGTCGAATGTTCTGGAAACGTTGTCGACTCACGGCTCGCTGGTCGCGGCCATTGCCTGGCAGACGGATCGCTGCACCGAGATCTGGATGGCCAATCTCACAGAGAGCGAGCAACGCGTGTCGCTGGTGGGAATCGGTGGGGTTCCTCTTCGGGCAGCAATTCTCGATGAAGATAATTTTGATGAGGCAGCAACAAGGCCCGGCCTTCTCGACGAAACGAGGTTTGAGCTGCAAGCTAGCGGGGCGCTGACGCTCAAAGCCTACTCCGTCGCGCGTTTCTGGGCAGCGCGCACCTAGCACGGTCTGCGCGAGACGTGCCGCAAGGGGCCATTGGCAGTGCCAATGGCCACGACATCGTCCACATTCAGTTCTGTATCCGACAATCACAGCGCCCTTTTTGACGATGTCGCGTTACATCCGGCGGTCTTGGCGGTCCTGGCGGCACGCGGCGCTGCATATGTCTTTAACAGTTCCGGGTCAGGTGCTTCGCCAGAGCTGGCGGCTGGCACGGCAACAGCTTCAAAAAAGCGTGCTGACAAGCGATTTGGACAGTTCTGAGGTCACTGCGGAGCGCACAGCCCGGCAAAACCGCATGACTTGTGCTTGAGGCCGGCCGCCGTGGCTTCTTCGACGAGTCCGGCACGGCCACCAATATGGTGCGCCGCAGCGGCCGCGTCGCACGGATCAATACTAGGGTTCCGCACGGTCATCGGAAGGCGACGCCCGTCGCCGGCCTACGAGCGTATGTCGTCACTGGAGCCCGTGTGATCTCTGCCCTAATGTGCCGCGCTGGCTTCTTGGCCTGTGTCGAATGATTCCAATCGTCAACCTTCAAGCCCGGCGCCATTGTCAGCAAGGACAACATGCCTGCGCGCGTCGCTTCCGGCAAGCGCATCTCATCGAGGTCGCCCGCGTCAGCCAGCGAAATTCGCGGTCGAACTCGCCCGATCTCCATCGCATAGAGATGCCTCCTGCCAAATCGAGGGCGATGCTTCGCAATGTAGCCAAGCGCTCAGTTCGAGGATTGCTTATCCGTGTCGGCGAACTGTGCGATATCAAGCTGGTATGCTAATACACGAATGATTTAACGCGGGCCGATCATATGTCGAATTAAGCAGCACTGGTGCTGGCTCTAAGTAAGAACCAAATGGCTCGACATGAGGCGAGGTCACCTCAAGAAATTCTGACGCCGGCGCAGCAATTACCGACACAGGTTCTCGGTCATCGTCCATCGCGAGGCGGATGATATTGGATGAGCCGCTTTGCAAAAAATATCTTCAGTTTCCAATTAAAGCCTAATCCGAACTTTTACCAGCTGACGCCTTCGCGCGTAGGCCCGCGAGCATAATATTCAGATACAACTTAACGTCGGTTTAGAGTCTTCAAGGGATAGTCGGATTGAATCCGGGCCATGCGGGGACTCGATCGGGCGTTCCGAACCCAAAGTGCGCAATAGTTGTCTTTCGACAGCCTGCAAAGGCTTCTTAGTTTCAACAGTCAGATGTGGTTGCGGGGGCTGGATTTGAACCAACGACCTTCAGGTTATGAGCCTGACGAGCTACCGGGCTGCTCCACCCCGCGTCACCGACATACCCGAACGCCATCTCACAGCGCCAAACCGCTGATTCTGACCGACTATCCGGGGAAACGCCCTCTCGGCCGACATCGGGGCAAATTACCCGTCAGTGACCACCAAGGCGTCTTGGTGGCAGCCTTATAGCTGACCTCAGGGGCGTTGTGAACCATCTATTTTGAATCGAGCCAAGGAGTACCCGGGCATCGGGTCGGCACCTCCTTGGCGCCCGGTAAATGGCTATTGGACACGGCTCCGACTAACCACGAGGCCGTCTTCCCGCTCGCGCCAAGAACAGCTTTTGGCTAGGATCGCCGCAGCTTGTCCTGTCAGAAGGGGCAAGACTGTTCATCGAATGAGACCGGCTGGCCAGGATCGCATGGCCCGACCGGTGGTGCGCGGCCGGGGTTGGAGTGGATATCATGTCGAACAAAAACGACGACATTTCGGGCCGCGGCCGGGAGGGCCGCTACGATCTTCCAAGTGGAACCTATGAAATCATGGAGACGGATGTGAGCGGCATGGCGGCCGGCTCCAACACGGGCACCGCCGTTGGCCGCCGGGTCGTTGCAACTTATCGGCCGGCATATCTTAGTGAGGATGAGACGGTGCTGGCCTGCTGCCATCACGCCCATGAGGTGGCCAAGGCCCACGGCGCCCGTGAGGTGATGCTGGAGCATCTCGTTCACGCGCTGGTTCGGGTGCCAGAGTCGGCTCAGGTCCTCCAGGATCGCGGCATCAATGTCGAAAGCCTCAAACGCGAAAGCGCTGCGGTCATTTCAAGCGAAATCCCGGTTGATCACACCATGATGGTGGCTCAGCTCAGGGCATCCAAGGACTTCAACACCGTCATGCACTTGGCGGCCGCCGCCGCGAGCCGCCGCGACGAGCGGATGCTCGGCACACGCGATCTTTTGGAGGCGCTGTTGCGTTTCGACCCCAAGTCGCGGGTCGTGCGGATGCTGCGCCGCCACGCCATAGAGGGCGAATTGGATGATCCCGTCGATCCGCTGGTCGAGGTCAAGGCGGTCATTGATCGCTATGCTGCCGAGCAGCGCGATTTGCGGCTGGCGATAAACGAGCTCCGCAATGCCCAGGCTGGCCAAACCGCCTCGGCGGTATCGGGGCTGGAAGACCGGTTGCGTGGGCTGGACCGCGCGCTCAATCTGCTGACCTCCGACCAGACCGGCGAGCGAGGGTTGTTGGTTGACCGGCTCAAGGTGTTCCACGAAACGCTAAGTGCCCAACGCAACGACACACGAATGATCGCGGACCGGCTGCAAGGCATCGAGCGGCTTGGCGGTGCCCCGGACAGCGGCCAGTTGCAAACCCTGATCGGCGACCGTTTCCTTTCGGTTCAGAAGGCATTGGAGAACCAGCGGCTCGATTTCGCGCGCATTGACCAAGCGGCGAGTGAGCGGATGCGCGCCTTGGATGCTAGGCTGGCCGAGGCCAGTAAAGCCGCCGTGGCACTGCCCCCTGGCCTCGAAACGCTTGGCGACAGGATGCAAGGTGTTGAACGGCAAATCGGAGCTCAGCGCGCCGAATTGCAGGCCTGGCAAGGCACCATAGCCAAGGACATGAAGGCGCTGGAGGAAATGTTCGATCTCATCCCAACTGGAGATGTGACGCAGCGGTCTCAGATGGCCGATCCGCAAGTTGCTGCACTGCAGCAGACGGTGGATGGGCATCGTGCCGACACCCAGCGGCTCGAGGCCAGTTTGCAGGAGCGCCACCGCTCGTTCGAGCGGATGCTCGATGTCAAACTGGGTGGCGTTGCCAGCATCGGCGACCGGCTTGGCAATGTCGAGAGGGCACTGGCAACTCAACGCACCGATCAGGCCGGGGTCCGCGGCACCCTCGACAGCGAACTGGAGCAAATCCGCAAGGCAATGCTCGCGCTTGGCAACGCCCAGCAGACCCTCTCGGGTGCCATCGACGAATGGCGCCAGAACAACAGCGGCGATCTCAGCGTGATCAGCAATCGCCTGGCGGCACTGGAAAGGATCGCGACGCCAGCAGTTGCCCTTGTTCAGGCCGAGCGGAGCGCACTCACACCTGCCCAAAGCCCAGTCATTGGCTCTGCTCCAACCAGTTCGATGCCGCTGCCGCCGGCACAAGCGGCCCAGTTCAGCCCGACCAGTGCATTGCTGGATCGCGTTGACCGTGCGTTGGCTGGCAGAGGAAACGGCAATGGGAAGTAGATCGACGGTCCTATCGTAGCGGCGGCAGGGTTGAAATCGTCCGCGTCGGGTGATCTGAGAGGACACTCAGCGTGCGCGAAAAGAACTCCCGCCGCGTGACGATCAGCATGACAAGTGTCGTGGTGATGATGAAGCCGGCTGGGTGGAAGAACCAGCCGATCGCCGCCATTCCGAAATAGTAGGCCCTAAGACCAAGATTGCCATGCTCGGCCGCAATACCGGCAATACGTCCGGCGCGTGCGGCGTGCTCCTGGCGCACGTCAAGTCTTTCGGTCTGCACCGACGGCGTTGCGCCCATCATGATCATGGAATAGTGGGCCAGCCTGAACGCCCAGGCGAATTTGAAAAAGGCGTAAATAAAAACCAGCATCTCCACGATGATCTTGATGTCCCAGGCGATTGGGCTCGCATGGACAGCAAATGGCAGCTGTTCAAGCACTGCCTGGGCACGCTCGCCAGAGCCTAGCACCGCTGACAGCGCGCCCAGGATGACAATGGAGGTCGAGGCAAAGAAACTGTTGCCGGTGGCGAGGCTGGAAATCAGCAGGACGTCGATGACGCGGTCGTCTCGTTGGGCCATGTGGGCCATCCAGCGCATTCTATGACCCTGGATGGTGCCGACCAAGCTCGCCCGCCACAGGCGGCGTGCACCTGTGACGAGGTTGTAGCCGACGGTGCATATGACGAACCAGGCCAGAGCCAGCACGTCGAGTAGCCCGATGCCAAAGGCACTTAGATCGAATTGCGTCAAGCTGATTGGCGTCATGATGTCCCCCGGCTGGTCCCCGTCAGCAGGAGATGACCTAGCACGGCGAGAGTGACGAGCGAACCACCGAGCAGCGTGGTTAGGCTCGGCGTCTCGCCAAACGCTACCCACACCCAAAGCGGCGCCAGCGGGCCCTCCAGGGCCCCGATTAGCGCCGTTTCAACGGCGGGTACCAGACGGGAACCAAGAACGAACAATCCGAGGCCCAGCGCGGTGTTGATGATACCTGAAGCGGCGATGAGCCCGAGTTCGGCGGCGCTTCCCGGAAGCCGTGATGCCAGCGGTAGCGCCACCAGCGCGGTGAGGAGGCCCGAGGCCGAGGCGGCTGGGAGGAATGGGATGCCGGGATAGCGCCGGCCAAGGATCATCATGACGGCGGTGGCGCAGGTCATGCAGAACGCCAACAGGTCGCCGAACAGACTGCTGGCGGCGTCGTGCCCGTTGACCATGATCCCGACCCCGGCAAATGCAAGCAGGCTGGCGACGCTCGCGGACATGCCCGGCCGCTCGCCAAGAATCAGGTAGCCAAGAACCGCCGCCACGAACGGTACGGCAGAATAGATGATGGCGACGTGGGCTACCGTTGTGTAAGTGAGCGCGGGGATGAAGGTCAGCATCCCACCAGCCGAAAGTGCGGCGTAGAGCCAGGCGAGCGGTCCCATGCCCGCAAAGCTCGCGATGGCGCCTTTGCCTTCAAACCAGACGATGAAGGCGAGGATCGCAATCCCCCCGGCGGGCCCGCGCCAGACAAGTGTGCTCAAGGCATCAATGTGAATGAGCCGCACGAACAGCCCCGCCGTGCTCCAGGCGAGCGTGGACGCCAGGAGGAGGGCGATGCCACGGCCGTGGGAGGGGCTGGCGGAGGCGACGGGTGAGGGCAATGGCTCTGCTATATTCTTTTGATTATAGGTTCGCGCAAAGTTTTCGGCTGAGGGGCCCAGAAACGAATGCGAACCGCTCGTCCGGCAAGCGCAAGGCAGATCGGCTGAAGCATGAGCTGCGACATTCACCACGCTGCTGTGCCGCAACCAAATCGCTCAAAGCACGGCGACAGGCACGGCCAAACGGCAGAATATGGTCAGCCGTCGGCTAAATTCTCAACGGCAATCTCCCGCCCAATTAAGTCCCTACCCGTCCATAGACGTCCTCATATCGCACAATATCGTCCTCGCCGAGATACCCTCCCGACTGCACCTCGATCAAGAATGCCGGGATCTTGCCCGGGTTGCGCATTCTGTGGTGCGAACCGACCGGCACGAAGGTTGACTGGTTCTCGGCCAGCACAATGACCTCGCCGTCCTTTGTGACCTCGATTGCGCCCTTAACCACCACCCAGTGCTCGCTGCGATGGAAGTGGCTTTGCAACGACAGCGTTGCTCCCGGATTGACCATGATGCACTTGACTTGGAAGCGGTCGCCGAGCGCCAGACGCTCGTACCAGCCCCAGGGCCTGTGGACGCGCTGGTGATTGATCACCTCTTCGCGGCCAGCCGCCTCGAATTTAGCGACCACATCCTTGACCCCTTGCGACTCCGCCTTCGAGGTCACCAGCACAGCATCGCGCGTCGCCACCACGATCACGTTTTCGAGGCCAAGCACTGAAACCGCTGCCCCGTCGCTGTAGGCGTAGCTGCCCTTGGCCCTCATGAATTGCACGTCGCCCTTGCCGGCATTGCCGTCGGCATCGCGGTTGGAAGTTTCCCAAACCTCGGTCCAGGAGCCAAGGTCGCTCCAGCCAGCATCGAACGGCACGCAGCGGATGTTGCTCGCCTTCTCGATGACGGCGTAGTCGATCGAAATACTGTCAGCCTTTTCGAAATGCCTTTCCGACAAACGCAAGAAGTCGAGATCGCTTTTGCCGTTGGCGATGGCTTCGGCACAGGCAGCCAGTATGCCTGGCGCGAACTGCTCCACCGCATCGATCAGCGCGCGAGCGTTGAACAGGAAGATGCCGGCATTCCAGAAAAAACGTCCGCTCTCGACATATTGCTTTGCGTGCAGGGCATCAGGTTTCTCGACGAAGCGTTTGACTTGCAGTGCGGCGGCGTCATCCTTGCCGGTGACCTCGATATACCCATAGCCGGTGTGCGGACGGTCGGGCTTGACGCCAAATGTCACGATGGCACCTGCCTCGGCAGCCTTGATGCCGGCGGCGACGGCCTCAGTGAAGGCAGTAGTGTCCGCGATCGCGTGGTCGGAAGGCAGCAGCAGGATCAACCGGTCGGCGTCCTCGCGCGCGGCCAGCAGCGCGCCGACGACCGCGGCCGGCGCCGTGTTGCGGCCGACGGGTTCGAGCACGATGGAATTGGGTTCGGTACCGATCTCGCGCATCTGTTCAGCGACCAGGAAGCGGTGCGCGTCATTCGCGATGACGGTCGGCTTGGCAAACGCGGTACCACGCAAGCGCAGGCAGGTCTCCTGAAAGAGGCTGTGGTCGCCCAGCACCTTGAGGAACTGCTTGGGGTTGGCTTGGCGAGACAGGGGCCACAGCCGCTTCCCCGAGCCACCAGACAATATCAGCGGATGTACTTTGGCCGATTTACCGGGGAGGCGATCCTGCATGGTTGTCGAATCCGCTGCAATGGGCAAGGAGGGGCAGAAGCGACGCGGACGCCACCGTTATCACGCCAGTCACGCCAGGCAAGCAGGAAGGGTGTCGATCACAGAGTCGCCAAAGGTGATCGCGGAGGTGTGTCGACACAACTCTTGACGGCGGCGAAGCTACGGTCCTTAACCAGGAAACCGGCATAACTCCGTTTGCCATAATGGTAATTGGAGGTTGTTGTTGAGCCGGGCATCACGTTTAGCGTTGCCTGCGGAAGCACCTGAAAGTGTCTCCGGTGTGACGCAGTGTCGGGAGTGAGCGAGTAATGAAAACCAAAAAGCAGTCCTGGAACAAGCGGCTGGCCGCGTCGGTCAGCATGTTTTCGAACCGTGGCGCTGAGGATCAGTCTCCAGCTAAAGGCTACGCCAAGCCCCGGTTCACTGATTTGGCGATGTACAAGTCTCTCCGCCGCTACGAAACCATCGGCAACGTCATCGGCCTCAAGACCCCGTTCTTTCGCACCGTCGAGGGCGCAAGCGGCAACTCCATCACCATCGAGGGCAAGTCCTATCTGAACTTCGCCTGGTGTGACTATCTCGGGCTCAACCAGCATCCATCCTTGCGCGAGGCCGCCGAGTCCGCGACCGCGGCCTACGGCACCTGTGTCTCCGCCAGCCGCATGGTGGCGGGCCAGACCCCGCTGCACATGGAATTGGAGCGCGAGGTCGCGGAATTCCTCGGGGTCGAGGACGCGCTGCTGTTCGTCAGCGGTCATGCGGCCAATGTTTCCACCATCGGCTCGATCATGACTGATGCTGACCTCATCGTTCACGATGAGTTCGTCCACAACAGCGCCGTGATCGGAATGCGCTTGTCGGGGGCGACCACCCGAGCGTTCAAACACAATGACCTCGCCTCGCTGGAGAAAATTCTGCGCGAAGAGCGGGACAACCACCGCAACGCGCTGGTGATTATCGAAGGGCTCTATTCCACCGAGGGCGATTTGCCTGATCTTGCCCGCGTGGTCGAGATCAAGGAACGGTATGGCGCCTGGCTGATGGTCGATGATGCCCATGGTCTGGGTGTGCTTGGCAAGACTGGCCGAGGCATTGGTGAGCATTGTGGCGTGGACGGAAAGAAGGTCGACATCTGGATGGGCACGCTGTCCAAGACGTTGGCTTCGTGCGGTGGATATATCGCCGGCGACAAGACGCTGATCGAGGTCTTGAAGCACTCGGCCCCAGGATTTGTCTACTCGGTCGGTCTGCCTCCGGCACACACGGCCGCGGCGTTGGCGGCACTCCGCGTCATCAAGGCCGAACCCGAGCGCGTTGCCCGGCTGCACTCCTACGGTCAGCTGTTCCTGCGAACCGCCAAGGAACTGGGCATGAACACCGCGGGCAGCGCAGGGTTTGGAATGTTGCCAATTCTGCCGGGCAGCGGCATCAAGGCCATCCGGCTGTGGCACCGCGTGTTCGCGCGTGGAGTCAATCCATCCTTGATCATCTATCCTGGCGTACCAATGAAGGCTGGGCGCCTGCGCTTCTTCCTCACGGCCGCCCACACCGAAGCGGAAATCCTCGCGACGCTGCGAACAACGCACGAGGAAATGCAGAAGGTTTGATGGTGCGGGACGGACGGTTCTTGCCCTATTGCACCCGAGGCGGGAGCGGTTGTGGATTGACCATCACCCAATTTCGCGGCGGCAGGGGCTGCGGATTAATCATCACCGAATTGCCGGGCGGGAGCGGCTGCGGATTGAGACTGACCAGGACACCTGGATTTATGAACTGAGTCTGGCCAGCGACGGCCGCATGACCCAGTGGCAGCAACTTGACTTTGTGGTTCAGCGAGCCGGCACTGGCCGTGGACGCCAAGGTCAAAGTGACAATACCAGCAGCCGCGAGAGCTGCGAGCGATAGATTGATCTTCATGACGTCTCTCCTTGGGTTGTGAATAGGGCGAGCCTCGAAGGTGGGATGATCGCCTCAAGTGGTAACGCCTGGTCTGTCGCTGCCTCGGGCCCAGAGGTTCAACTGATCTCGCCAGTATGCGTGCCAAGGTTCGTCGAGCTGGCTGTCGACTTGACAATTTCGAGTACTGGCCCGCCAAATGGCTCGGTGGCTCATCGGATTCCGACCAACGTGGCAAGAGCCGTATGGCGTCAAACGGCAAGCAGCAGGGGGTCCCCGGAGCAAAGGCACGGGTGAACATCCGCGTGGCCACGCCGTCAGATGCCGAGGCCATCGTGGGGTTGGTCAAGGCGCTGGCAGCGCATGTCGGTGACGAGAGCCAGGCCACGATAACTCCGCAGGCGATGGCAGAAGCCGGTTCCAGCGCTCACCCGCTATGGCGAGGGGTAGTCGCCGAGGCCTCCGACAGGATGGTGGGCATCTGTCTCTATTCGATCCTGTATTCAACCTGGATCGGATCACCTGGTCTCTATGTGATCGATCTCTACGTGGAACCCGACTTTCGCGATGCCCAGCTTGGACGGCGGTTGCTGGCTGAGGCGGCACGGCAGGGCCGCGAATTTGGCTGTCGGTTCATCCGCCTGGATGTCGATCATCGGAACGGCGGCGTGGAAGGATTCTATGAACAGATCGGCTTTGTGAGGCGGGAAGGCGACTCCATTTTCATTCTGAAGCCGGACCGTTTTGACATGCTGGCAGGCAGTTAGGCCCACGGACCTTCGGTGCGCCAGCAGGGCCTATTTGTCGGAACTCGGCTCGACCGCCGCTTCAGGCGCTGGTGCCGGTGCGGCCACGGCGTCGGGAACCGGGACACCCAGCTCGTCAATCATGTTGACGTCGCGGGCCGGCTCGGTCAGGTCCTCGGCTTGCCCCATGACCGTTGGCAGGTTCTTCAACTCGACAAAGTCCACATCGGTTTCCGGATCCTTGCCAGATACTGTCGAGGGCTTTTCATCCTCTTCGAGCGGTGGTGCGTCCGGCACGATAGACGCCGCAGGTGGAACGGTAAACGTTGCAACGGCATCCTGACGCGGGGCGCCGGAATTCGTGGGCGCCGGCGGCGAGAGCCGCAGTGCGGGCGGGGCCACCAAGCCGCGCGCTTCAGCTGCTTGCTCGCGCCGTGGGGCTTCGAGCGCCTTCTCCAGGCGAACGCCCACGAAGAAGAAAACCGCCATGACCGCGCCGTGCAACAACGCCGGATGAACGCGACGCAACATAGGGGGCTCCTGCACCGGAAACGGGCGCGATAGGTTGACGAGCCTATGAAAACTTTCTTGATATAACTTTACCGTGTCTGATGACGTCGCTTCTTGGCAGAGCTCTCTCATGACAATTCAACTCTATCTTGCCTATGTTCTGGCTTCGATCGTCGTGCTGATCGTGCCCGGCCCGACAGTCTCGCTGATCATTGCCAACAGCCTGAGATACGGCGCGCGGGCAGGTTTCTTGAACATCGCGGGCACTCAGATGGGGCTGGCGATGATGCTCGGCGTCCTGCTGCTCGGCCTAAATACCGTCATGTCGCTGATGGGGGCCTGGTTCGACTGGATTCGCATCGTCGGCGCGCTCTACCTGGTCTGGCTGGGATTCCGGATGCTGATGGCGCGAGAGGACGCCGTTTCACCCGGATCGACGACGGCCAAGCGACCGGGTCAGGGCTTTTTCTGGCAAGGCTTGGGAGTTGCGCTCTCCAACCCCAAGGTGCTGCTATTTTTTGGCGCCTTCATCCCCCAATTCGTCGATACAACACGACCTTATGGGCCTCAGGTTCTGCTGCTCGCCCTGACCTTCATGGCCCTGGGTATCGTGCTCGACGGCGGCTATGCGGTGTTGGCGGGCCGGGCGGGAGGATGGATAACCGGACCGCGAAGGGTTGCGATGTCGCGGGCAAGCGGGGCAATCCTGATCGGCGGCGGTATCTGGCTGGCGCTCTTGCGCCGCTAGGCCGCGCGTGCTAGCGTGAACATTAAGTGAACGTCGACCGGCTTGCGTACCTGTGGAGAAGGTATCGCTTTTCAAGGCCGGGGCGATGGTTGCCGCTACTCTTCAGGCGATTCGGTAGAGCAATCAGCAACGGGAGCGTGTCATGGCAGGGTCCGTGAACAAGGTCATACTGATCGGCAATCTGGGCAAGGATCCCGAGATCCGCCGTACCCAGGACGGCCGGCCGATCGCGAACCTGCGCCTCGCAACGACCGAGAATTGGCGCGACAAGACCACCGGCGAGCGCAAGGAAAAGACGGAGTGGCATAGTGTCGTGGTGTTCAACGAGGGTCTCTGCAAGGTCGTCGAGCAATACGTCAAGAAGGGCGCCAAGATCTATGTCGAGGGCCAGTTGCAAACCCGCAAATGGCAGGACAAGGACGGTCAGGAGCGCTACTCGACCGAAGTCGTGCTTCAGGGCTTCAATTCGGTCCTGACCATGCTCGATGGCCGTCAGGGTGGCGCCGGTGCGGCGGCGATGCAGGAGGGGGGGCAATCGGACTATATCGCGGGTCCGACGGAGCGAACAGGTCCCGGTGGCGGCAAGGGCGCGGCCAAGCCCAGCGGTGGCGGGTTCGAAAAGGATCTGGACGACGAGATTCCGTTTTAAGGCCCTTGCTTGCGGCTTCCAACTCTCCTCCGGGGAGCCGGCCGGAAGCGGTGGCTACCTTCCGAGATCGAAGAGTCTTTCTTTGCACGTTCCATTGGATTTACAGCCGCAGGCGGCCGGCTCCGCGGAGCGGAGTCGCCTGCGGCAAGCAAAGACTCGAAAGCCTCTTCAGCTTTCGGGGCAGAGTTGAAAGGCCTTTGTCAGCGCCTCGTTCTGGGTGCCGAACTCGCCAATTTTCTGACCACCCTTGGCATAGACATTGATGAACGCATTGGCCTGGGCATCGGCCTTCGTCTCGTTGACCGTCAACGCCGTGAAGCGGGTGTGGTCGCCCTCCAGCGATTGGATGAGCAGAGACTTGCCTCCGCCATAGCTCGCGGTGAACACCTTGCAGTTTCGCAGCGGCGCGGGGTTGGCGGGAACCGTTAACGAGGCAAGCTGGGTATTGCTTGCGGCGTCTTCTGTCGTCGTTTCTGTTGTCGATGATGTCGTATCTGCTGGCTCTGCCACCGTCGCTTTTGCTGCTGTCTTGCCGGGGGCCTTTGCGGTCAATTTTGTGGGCAATGCCGGCAGGTCAGCGGTTGAGGCCGTAACGATGCTCGTGGCCGCGACCTTGACCGCGCGGACCTTGGCTACCGGAGCGGCGACCTCGATCGCGCCGCCATCACCGCCATCGCCAGCGGCCGCGATGTCCGTGCCCTCGTTCGCGGTATCTACCGTGGGTGCGGTGACAGTTGCCGCGACAGGCAGCTTGGTGCTGGGCGACTTGATCGGGGGAATGGCCTTTCGGGCGGGGTCCAAGTCAGCGATCGAATCCGAGGTGCCATCGACCGGGCTCATCTGCTCGTCGGCGGTATCGGGCTGACCGTCACCGTCCACGTCTGGGGCCTTGGCCGAGTCTGTCGGCATCACGATTTTGGCCGCCGCGATCCGAGCCGGTTTCTTCAATGCCGGCCCCGCGAGCGCCATCGGCGCGGGCGATTGATTGTCCGCTGCCGCATCGTCGGCGCCGGCCGCATCGCTGGCCGCGGGCATGGCAGGAACCTTCATAGCCACCACCACCTTGGCGAGGGGCTTGGCGGGCGTCTTGACAACCGGTTCGGCTGTCTCGTCGGCGCTGGCCGTCTCTTGGCCGGCGCTGCCACCGCAGAAGGCCTGGCGGTAGAGGTCGGCGGTGCCTTCGATGGCATCGGAATAGGAATGGCCACTCGGCGCCCATTTGTGCGTGAGGTCGGTGAAAGTGACAGGATGCTTGAGACTCTGGGCCCAGGGCAGGATCAGGTCGGTAACCAGCTTGGTCCGCTCGGCCACCGGATTGTCGACCGGATCGCCCGAATAGAGGCGCACATGCTGGAGATGAGCGAGCACACCGGTATCGACATCGGGGAAGCTCTCGCCAGGCACCCGGTGGCCAGTCGCCCCGAGGCCGGCAAAGTTGTTTTGCCCAGGGCTGACGTCGCCGCGCTTGCCGGGACCGGCGACGAACTTCAGGTAATTGGTCTCCACCAGCATTTGGTAAAAGGCATAGTCCCAGCGGATATGCAGCGCCTCGCCATGCCGCTTGTAGTCGGCGGCGATTTCGCGGAACTTGGCTGGAAGCGCCTTGTTGCGACCCTCCATGAACGTCATCAGATGCTCAGGCGTGACGCACGCCGGCACCTTGTTGCCCTTGCTCAGCAGGATTTCGGGTGTATTGGCGGCCTCGGCCCCCGATGCGGCGGCCATGACGGCAAACGCCGCGACGATTGGTGTACGCATACGCTTCATGACTCACTACCCAACACGCGTTACGCGCGCGATTGACGCGCTTGGTTATCGTTCGCCGTGAGAGCCGCTAACCCTCGGTTCTCCCGACAGCCGCTGATTGTTCAGCTGGGTGTAGTAAATTTTCCGTAAGTTCGGGCCGCAGTTTGACGCTTGCCGGTCGATTTTGTGGCAAAGGGTCGTTTTTCGTCATTTATTGACGATGCAACCTGAAACGTTGCGTTAACGAACAGTCGCCGGGGCGACTACTTGGCCAACCCAAGCGCGGACTCGATTTCAGACATCAGAGGATGGGTCAAGGCGGCTTTGCGGAACTCGGCGAAGTCGTCTGCGATGACGGCTTCCCAGGCCTTGTTGTCCATGCTGGCGACCTTCTTGCCCTTGTTCACCAAATAGAGCGCTCTCGCCTCATCGGTCCTGCCAAGGAACATGAGCGCGTGGGCGCGGTTGGTCACGATGGCAAGATCGTCTGTGTTGAGTGAGAGCGCACGGTCACTGGCGGCCAGAGCCTTGGCATAGTCGCGAGCGAAAATGGCGTACCACGCCACAACCAACAGCTCATCCGCGGTCTTGGCGCCAGGTTTGCCCGCACTCGCGGTCTCCGTTTTCTCGATCTCGACTGAGAATTTCTCCTGTAATTTCAACGCCTCGTCGTGGTGGCCCACTGCGGCCGCTTGATGAATGGCCAGCTTGGCCAGCTTGCGCGTAGCGCTTGCGTCCCCCTTGGCCGAAGCTTTCTCGTACCAATTTCGTGCCTTGGCGTAGTCCTGCGTCACGCCGAGACCACCCTCGTAAAGCGCGCCCAGATTTCTCATCCCGACAGCATAATCCTTCGCCGCGGAATTCTCGAACAAGTCCCGCGCCTTGCCATAGTCTTGCGGCACCCCCAGCCCATCCCTGTACAACACGGCCAGATTGTTCATCGCCGACGCGTTGCCCTTTGTCGCGGCCTTGCTGTACCAGTCGCGCGCCTTGGCATAGTCCTGTGGCACGCCACGCCCAATGTCGAAGAGCCAACCAAGATTGGCCATCGCGGTCGCGTAGTCCTTTCCAGCGGCCCGTTCGTACCAGTCGCGCGCCTTGCCATAGTCTTGCGGCACGCCATGCCCGTCGACATAGAGATCGCCGAGGTTGTTCATGGCGCTGGCATTGTCCTTGGCGACTGCCTTGTCATACCATTCGCGGGCCTTGGCGTAGTCCTGGGGCACGCCGTGTCCGCTGCTGTAGAGCAAGCCAAGGTTTTTCATGGCGGCTCCGCTCTCCTTGGCGGCGGCTTTTTCGTACCATTCTCGGGCCTTGACGTAGTCCTGTGGCACGCCATGGCCGTCATCGTATATCGCCCCGATATTGTTCAGGGCATCGGCATTGTCCTTGGCTGCCGATTTTTCGTACCATGCGCGGGCGACGGTGTAGTCCTGCGTTACGCCGCGACCCTCCTCGTACAAAGCACCGAGATTGACCATCGCGCCGGCATGACCCTTGGCGGCGGCCTTCTCGTGCCACTCGCGCGCCTTGACGTAGTCCTGTGGAACTCCGAATCCGTCGTCGTAAAGCGAGCCGAGATTCGACATGGCTCCCTCATAGCCTAGCGCTGCGGCCTTCTCGTACCATTCGCGCGCCTTGGCGTAGTCTTGGTCCACGCCGTAGCCGTGGGAATACATCCATCCAAGATTGCTCATGGAATAGGCTTCACCAAGGTCCGCTCCGCTCGCAAAAACGGAGAACACGTCGCCATAGGTTTGAGTGTCGAATTGGCCGCGGTTGATCGAGGTGACAATGAGGTTCGTGGAGGATTCGAGCATCTTCTTGGCCCTGGCTTTCTCCGATTCAGCTCGGGCGGTTTCCGCGTTTGCGCTCTCAAGCGCCGCGATTGCACTTGCCCGCTCCGATAGCGCCCACACGGCGAATGACCCTACTCCGACGAACCCTATGCCGACCGCCAGCCATACGGCGCGTCGCCAGCCCGCCGACCGTCGTTGGGCATCCTCCGCAGTCCGCAGCGCCTTCTCGCGCTCGGTTTGCGCCGCCGCCATCACGTCGAGTTGTTTGCGCTGTGCGTCCGATCGCGCCACCTCCTCGTCCGCGCTGGCGCGGATGAAATTCAGCTGCACCGCCGTCGGCTCGGGCGCAGCCCTCGGCCGCCGCGCCGCCCAGGCCTGCGCTGCCGCAATGTCACCGCCCGAAAGCAGCCGGTTGACCGGACGCCCACCAGTTTCCCATTCGATGGCGCGTTGCAAGAGTCGGGTGTGTTCGCGCAGCCAATCGAGATCGGTGTTGAGGGCAGCCAGGAGTTGGACCTGCCCGGTGCCGAAACCGGAGCCGGGCACGGTAGGCGTCGCATAGAAATATATGTAGTTGAGGTCGGCGAGCAGAGCGGGCGGCTTGGCGCCTTCAAGCGGACGGCACAACACCGGCAGGATGCGTTTGCCGAGCCGGCTCGCCTCCACCACTTCCCAGCCGCACATGTCGGAGCTGGCTGAGCTGGGCGACAGCACGAACACCACCGTGTCGGCGTCACGGATCAGTGCGCCCAGCCGGCGTTTCCAGTCCTCGCCACCGGATATTCCATGCCGGTCCATGGTGATGGCGAAATCATGCAAACCGAGCGCCGCATCGAGCTGGTCGGCGAAATCCAGATCGTCTCGGCTGTATGACAGAAATACGTTGAGCTTGCTGGTGCTGTGAACAGCCTCGACCATGACGCCCCCGACATAAAACCGTATAAGTAGCTTTACGGTAGTTGGCGCGTTTTGAACAGAGGGTAGATTGAGCCGGTGGAAACAGTTCAGCCGCGCTTGCGGACGATTTCCACGCCGACGGATTGGGCATTGGAGATCACGTCTGGCTTCTCGATCTTCACCCGCGCGGCGGTTACGCGGGGGTCGGTGAGGCAATCGCGAGCAACTCTTTCGGCGAGCGTTTCGACCAGATTGACGTGGCCGGCCAGCACAATCTGTTGGATCCGCCGCACCACTTCGCCATAGTCGAGCACATCCTCGAGGCGATCGCTGTCGGCTGGTCCCTGTTCGGCCACCGACAGATCAACGCTGACCCAGACCCGCTGGGGCGCGCGCTTTTCTTCATCGTGGACGCCAATGGTGGTTTGAATTTCCAGCCGGTTGACAAGGACGTGCCGAATGCCGGCCGCGGACTGTGGGGTTGCTCGGGTCCCTGGAACCTCGATGTTTCCGGCATCCACCGCCAGATCCGACGTGCGCCAGGCCAAGTGCTGGCCGCCGTCGAGCGCGATCATCTGCCCGGTCATCGCGCTCGCCGACACCAGGAACCGAACCGCATCAGCAACTTGCTCCGGGGTTGCGCCGTGCCCGAGCGGGAGAGCGTTCCCCTGGGCGGCGAACTGCCCGGGAGTTTGATGGATACTCTGGAGCGTCGGGCCGGGGCCAATGGCATTGACCCGGATGCGGGGAGCCAGCGCCTGGGCAAGCATGGTCGTGGCGGCGTAAAGCCCAGCTTTTGCAACAGCATAGGAAAAGAATAGCGGTGTGGGCCTCCACACCCGTTGATCAACGATGTTGACGATATTGCCATCGACGCCAGTGGGCAGATGCGCAGCCATTGCTTGCGCCAGCAAAACGGGCGCGCGAAGGTTGACAGCCTGGTGGCGATCCCACAAGACCGGCTCCAGCGAGCCGACCTCGTCGGGTAGGAAGAGCGAGGCATTGTTGACCAGCAAGCTCGGGGCGCCGAGCGCCCGGACGCAGGCTGGCAACAATCCAGCGACATCGGACGGGTCGGCAAGGTCGGCGGACAGCGCCACGGCATCGCCTCCAGCAACGGAGATCGCGGCGACAACGTCGTTTGCCTCGGCTTGCGAGCGGTGGTGATGAACCGCGATGGCCCAGCCGTGCGCGGCAAGGTCGAGCGCGATCGCGCGGCCGATGCGCTTGGCCGCGCCGGTGACAAGGGCGATGCCGGCTGCGTTCGCGGTGTTGATCATGTCGCCAGCCGGTGTGCCGGGCCCCGCACGGCCCGTCAAGCTGTAAAGGCACTGCCTTCGTTTCGGGCATCGCTTGAGGTCGGCGGCAGAATGGTCGATAGTGCCACCAACCCAAACTACCCCTCCCCTTCAAAGGATCCCGATCATGGACCAGCGCGTCGAAACTCTCATCCGCGAGCGCAATTATATTGACGGCGCCTGGGTCGGCGAGGGCACATTGCGCGTCACCAACAAGGCCACCGGCGAGGAGATCGCCAAGGTGCCTATGATGGGCGCCAAGGAAACCCGCGCTGCCATCGAGGCCGCCGCCGCCGCCTTCCCGGCCTGGTCGAAAAAGACCGCCAAGGAGCGCTCGAACCTGATGCGCGCCTGGTTCAACTTGATCGTGGCCAATGCCGACAGGATCGCGGCGATCATGACAGCCGAGCAGGGCAAGCCGCTGGCCGAGGCCAAGGGCGAAGTCATGTATGCGGCCAGCTTCATCGAATTCTACGCCGAGGAATGCCGCCGCATCTATGGCGAGACCATCCCCACCTTCAAGCCGGACGCGCGCGCCATCTGCATCAAGCAGCCGATCGGCGTCGTCGCCGCCATTACGCCGTGGAATTTTCCCGCCGCCATGATCACCCGCAAAATCGGCCCGGCGCTGGCCGTGGGCTGCACGGCGGTGGTGAAGCCTGCTTCGGAGACGCCGCTGACGGCGCTGGCGTTGGCGGAACTGGCGCATCAGGCGGGCATTCCGAAGGGCGTGCTCAACGTCATCACCGGCAAGGCGAGCGTGATTGGTGCCGAGTTGACGTCCAATCCCACGGTCAAGATGGTCACCTTCACCGGCTCGACCGAGATCGGCAAGCTGCTGATCGCCGAATGCGCCAAGACCGTGAAGAAGGTCGGCATGGAGCTGGGCGGCAACGCGCCGTTCATCGTCTTCGACGATGCCGATCTGGATAAGGCCGTGACCGGGGCGATGGCGTCCAAATACCGCAACGCCGGGCAGACCTGCGTCTGCGCAAACCGCATCTATGTCCAGGAGGGCGTGTACGACGCATTCGCGGCCAAGCTGGTTGCCGCCGCCAATGCGCTGACGGTGGGCGACGGCACCAAGGAGGGCGTCACCACCGGCCCGCTGATCAACAAGGCGGCGGTCGAAAAGGTGGAAGAGCACGTCGCCGATGCGCTGGCAAAGGGCGCCAAGGTCGTCGCCGGTGGCAAACGGCACAAGCTCGGCGGCAACTTCTTCGAGCCGACGGTGCTGACGGGCGTCACCTCGGATATGAAGGTCGCCCGAGAGGAAACGTTCGGGCCGGTTGCGCCGCTCTTCAAGTTCAAGACCGAGGAAGAGGTCATCCGCATGGCCAACGACACCGAGTTCGGCCTCGCCTCGTACTTCTATTCGCGCGACATCGGCCGCGTCTGGCGTGTGGCGGAGGCGCTGGAATATGGCATGGTCGGCATCAACGAGGGGCTGGTGGCATCGTCAGAAGTCCCGTTCGGCGGCGTCAAGGAAAGCGGCCTCGGGCGCGAGGGCTCGCACCACGGCGTCGAGGAATTCCTCGAGCTCAAATATTTGCTGATGGGCGGCATTTCCTGAGGGGCAGATGGCGGCGTTCGCGGGGCTGATGTTGAAGGATGCCGAGGCGCAGAAGCTGGCGGCCGCGACCGAGGCTGCCAGGTTGGTCGAGCCTGGCATGAAGCTTGGCCTCGGTACGGGTTCGACGGCGGCCAAGCTGATCGAGGCGCTGGCATTGCGCGTTCGCGACGGTCTGGATGTTGTGTGCGTGCCGACCTCTGAGGCAACGCGCAAATTGGCCGCCGCCGCGGGTATCCGGCTGACGACACTGGATGAATCGCCACATCTCGACCTCACCATCGATGGTGCCGACGAGATCGATCCCGTCCTTACGCTCATCAAGGGGGGCGGCGGCGCGCTGCTGCGCGAGAAGATCGTCGCCACCGCCTCGGACCGCATGGTGGTGATCGCGGACATTTCGAAAAAAGTGTCTGCCTTGGGCCAGTTCCCGCTGCCCGTCGAAGTCGTGCCGTACGGTGCCATCGCCACCCGCAACATGGTGGCCGCGATGGTGCGCGAGATCGGGTACGACGGCACGATCGCGATGCGCATGGGCAAGGACGGCAAGCCGTTCGTCACGGAAAACGGCAATCTCATTGTCGATTGCGCGTTCGGGCGCATTGGCGAACCACTCGACCTTGCCGCCGCCTTGCGGATCATACCGGGCGTGGTGGAGCATGGCTTGTTCATTGGCCTGTGCGACCTAGCCTTCATCGCCGGACCCAAGGGCGTTGAAAGCCTCATCGCGCCGGGTCTCGCCGATCCGCCGAACTGAAAGGGCGGCCAAGATGATTTCTGCGAGCGGAACTTTCGACTACGACCTGTTCGTCATCGGTGCGGGCTCCGGCGGCGTTCGCGCGGCGCGAATAGCGGCCGGCTACGGAGCCAAGGTCGCGGTGGCAGAGGAATACAGGGTTGGCGGCACCTGTGTCATCCGTGGCTGCGTGCCCAAGAAGCTGCTGGTCTACGCCAGCCGGTTCTCCGACGATTTCGCCGACGCGGCCGGGTTCGGCTGGAGCGTGCCCAAGCCCAGCTTTGATTGGAAAACCCTGATCGCCAACAAGGACACGGAGATCAGCCGGCTAGAGGGTGCCTATAACAAGACGCTGGAGGGTGCCGGCGTCGAGGTGTTGCGAACCCGCGCGATGCTGGAGCAACCACATCGCGTGCGTCTCGTTGCCGACAACCGCCTGGTTTCGGCGAGGAATATCCTGATCGCCACCGGCGCGATGCCGTTCGTCGACACCAACGTGCCTGGCTGCGAGCACGCGATCACCTCCAACGAGGCGTTTCAACTGTCGCGGCAACCCAAGCATGTCGTCATCGTCGGCGGCGGCTATATCGCGGTCGAGTTCGCGGGCATTTTCCACGGCCTCGGCAGTCAGGTCACGCTGCTCTATCGCGGCGATGAGATCCTGCGCGGTTTCGACGACGACCTCCGCGCCGGATTGCACAAGGAGTATGCGGCCAAGGGCATCGACGTGCGCGTGAAGGCGAGCATCGAGCGGGTCGACAAATCGGCCGGCAACCTGATCGTCCGGCTTGCCGATGGCAGCTTGATCGAGGCCGACGAAGTCATGGCGGCGACTGGCCGCGTTCCCAACACGGTTGGACTGGGGCTGGAGGCAGCGGGCGTTGCATTGGACAAGCACGGTGCGGTGGTCGTTGATGGATTTTCGGCGACCAACGTGCCGCACATTCACGCCATCGGCGATGTCACCAACCGGCTTAACCTCACCCCGGTCGCGATCCGCGAGGGACATGCCTACGCCGAGAGTGTGTTCGGCGGCACGCCCACGGCGGTCGACCATGCGAATGTGCCGACGGCGGTCTTCTCCACGCCCGAGATCGGCACCGTTGGGTTGAGCGAGGCGGAGGCGCGAAAACGCGGGGCAGTCGACATCTACAAGTCCTCCTTCCGGCCGATGAAGGCGACGCTGTCCGGACGCCGGGAAAAGATGCTGATGAAGCTGGTGGTGGAGACGGCAACCCAGCGAGTGCTGGGCGTCCACATTCTCGGCGCCGATGCCGGGGAGATGGCCCAACTTGCCGGGGTCGCCGTGAAAATGGGCGCGACCAAGGCCCAGTTCGATGCGACGATAGCAGTGCATCCGACGGCGGCGGAGGAATTGGTGACAATGCGGACGAAATGGGTGGGGACATGATGGTCAGCTTCAGTCCACCGCTCGAACGCCAAATCCGCAGCGGCGCGCGAAGATGACCATCGTGTCCCCGTTGGAACCAGCGCAACAGGGACACGATGTTCATATTCGGCGGCGGGCGAAGGGCTCAATTCCGTAGGGCGAATGGCCGAATTCGACCATCATGTCCCCTGCCCCAGCCGCCCGGCCAAATCCTGGATGAACTGCCAGGCCACCCGCCCCGATCGCGCCCCGCGCGTCACCGACCATTCCAGCGCGCCCCGTGTCAGCTCGGCCTCGGCGACCTTCAGCTTGAAATGCAGCACGTAGGCGCGAACCATCTCCAGATACTGTGCTTGGCTGCAATTGTGGAAGCCGAGCCACAGCCCGAACCGGTCAGACAGGGACACCTTCTCCTCGATGGCTTCGCCCGGATTGATAGCCGTGCCGCTCTCGTTCTCGATGATGTCGCGCGGCATCAGGTGGCGGCGGTTCGACGTCGCGTAAAACAGCACATTGTCGGGCCGCCCCTCGATACCGCCCTCCAGCACTGCCTTCAGCGATTTGTATGAGGTGTCCGCCGCATCGAACGATAGGTCGTCACAGAACACGATGAAGCGCTGCGGGCTGGCGCGGAAATGGGCGAGGCAGGCGGGCAGCGAGCCGATATCCTCGCGGTGGATTTCGATCAGCTTCAGACCGCCAACCTGCTGCGGGCCAGTCCGGCATCCGACCTCGGCATGAATCGCCTTGATGGCCGAACTCTTTCCCATGCCGCGCGCCCCCCATAGCAGCGCGTTGTTGGCCGGTAGCCCGCGCGCAAACCGCTCGGTGTTGTCCAGCAGCTGCCCCAGAACCTGGTCGATGCCCTTGAGCAAGGCTAGCGGCACCCGGTTGACGTGCGGGACCGGTTGGAAGGTGCCGCTGGCCGCCTGCCAGACGAACGCATCGGCGGTCTCGAAGCCGGGGGCCGGCGGCGTGTTTGGTGCAAGCCGTTCAAGGGCCTCGGCGATGCGGGCGAGGGGTTCGGTGGACATGGGCATCCTGGGGGCCGTGACGCTGCCCCGCTTTGTGTTGCAATCGTAGTCCCGCACACTATAGTCGCGCCGAATTTCCGCAAGGGACGCGGGATCTGACAGCTCGCCTGGAATACAGGTGTTGGCTGGCTGCGGTAGTGTCCCGATTTTCAGCCACCCCGCCTTGTCGCGGTTGCAGCCCGAGGGAGCCGCAATGACCTTTGTTCCGGTAGTCGCGCAGGCCGTCGGCAGCGGTTCCGGCACGACGGATCTCCTGTTCACCATAGCGCCGATCCTGCTGGTACTGCCGATCTGGTGGTGGTTCGTCATCCGGCCTCAGCAGCAGCGCCTGGAGTCGCATAAGGACATGGTCAAGAACGTGCGGCGCGGCGACACCGTGGTGACCAGCGGCGGCATCATCGGCAAGGTGATCCGGGTGGTGGACGACAATGAGGTGCAGGTGGAAATCGCCGACGGCGTGCGCGTGCGATTATTGCGCCAGATGATCACCGACGTGCGCTCCAAGGGCGACACCGCAAGCAAGGACGCCGCCTGATGCTGCATTTTGAACGTTGGAAGATCTGGTCGATTGTCGCGGTGTGCCTGTTCGGGCTGATCGCGGCGATGCCGAATTTTTATTCGGACGCGGTCATCAAAAGCTGGCCGAAATATCTGAACCTGATCCCCCACAACAAGATCAATCTCGGCCTCGATCTGCGCGGCGGCTCGTATCTGCTGCTCGAAGCCAACATCGACAAGCTCAAGCAGAACTGGCTCGAAAGCCTGGTCGAGGAGGTACGCAAGGGGCTGCGCGAAGCCAAGATCGGATACAACGGTCTGGGCAAGACGGCCGACAGCGTGCGATTTCGCATCGCCAAGCCTGAGGACGCCGCCAGCGCCCTGGCGGTCGCCAACAAGATTCGCAAGCCCGTTGGTTCGCTGCTGCTCGGCGGCACCGGCGCGCCCGACCTTAACGTCACGACGGAAGATGGCGGCAATGCCATCATCCTGACGCCGACACCCGAAGCGCTCAACCAGCGCATCAGCAACGGCATGTCGACGGCGCAGGAGATCGTGCGCAAGCGTATCGACGCCCTCGGCACCACCGAGCCCAGCATCCAGGCCCAGGGTGCCTCGCGCCTGATCGTGCAGGTGCCCGGTTTCGATGACCCGCAGAAGCTGATGGCGGTGATCGGCAAGACCGCCGTGCTGTCGTTCCACGCGCTTGACGAAAGCAAATCGGTCGAGGACGCCAAGGCGAGCGGCGTGCCACCGGGCGACCGCATCTACCCGGCCGATCCCGTGACACTTCAGCGCAATCCCAACCAGCCCAAGGAATATCTGCTCAAGGCGGTGCCGGAAGTGGAGGGAGCCGATCTGGTGAATGCCGGGTCGGAGTTCGGCCAGCAGAGTGGATCGCCCGAGGTGAGCTTTCAGTTCAACACCAACGGCGCGCTGAAATTCGGCAAATACACTCAGCAAAACATCGGCCACCTGTTCGCCATCGTGCTCGACGACAAGGTGGTCTCGGCCCCGCGCATCCAGTCGGCGATCCTCCAGGGTTCTGGCGTGATCACCGGCAATTTCACGGTGGATGAGACCACTGAGCTGGCGATCCAGCTGCGCTCGGGCGCGCTGCCCACGGACCTCACCGTCAAGGAGCAGCGCACGGTCGGTCCCGGCCTCGGCGCGGACTCGATCCGCGCCGGCACCATCGCGGCGCTGGTCGGCGCGGCTGCCGTGGCCTGCTTCATGATCTTTGCTTATGGCCTGTTCGGCGTGTTCTCGGTCATCGCGCTGGTCATCAACATCATCATGTTGTTCGGCGCAATGTCGCTGCTCGGCCAGACGCTGACCCTGCCCGGCATCGCGGGCATCGTGCTGACGATGGGCATGGCGGTCGATTCCAACGTGCTCATCTATGAGCGCATCCGCGAGGAACTGCGTTCCGGCCGGACGGCGATCATGGCGATCGACAACGGCTTTTCGCGAGCCTTGTGGACGGTCTTTGACAGCCACGTCACCACCGTAGTCGCCGGCCTCATCATGTTCGCGCTGGGGGCCGGTCCGATCCGGGGCTTTGCCGTGTCGCTGACCATCGGCATCCTGATTTCGCTGTTCACGGCCTGGACGACGACGCGGCTGATGATCTCGCTGTGGCTTGGCCGCCAGCGGAGCGTCTCGCGAAACATCACCGTGCCGGTCGGCCATGACTTTTTCCCGCACGATCTCAAAATCCCGTTCTCGAAGTGGGCAGCGATCGCCGTCATCGGCTCGATCGCGCTGAACGCGGCCTCGCTCGGACTTGCCTTCACCCGTGGCATCAATTTCTCGATCGACTTCAAGGGCGGCACCCTGATCGAGATCCACGACAAGGCGGGCTCGGCCAATATCGCCGATCTCAGGGCCAAGATCGGCGCGCTTGGGGTCGGATCGCCGCAAATCCAATCCCTGGACGACGGCAGCAATGCCCTGATCCGGCTTGAGGCGCAGCCCGGCGGCGACAGTGCCCAGGCGGCTGCGGTCGACAAGCTCAAGTCGGCGCTGGGCGATGCGGTCGAGTATCGGCGCGTGGAAGCGGTGGGGCCGACCGTGTCGGGCGAGATCACCAAGACGGCATTGGAAGCCGTCGGCGCCGCGGTGCTGGCCATCAGCGCCTATATCTGGTTCCGGTTCGAATGGCAGTTCGCGATCGGTGCCTCGCTCGCCCTGATCCACGACGTGCTGATGACGATCGGTGTCTTCTCGCTGACGCGGCTCGAATTCGACAACAATTGCATCGCCGCGCTGCTGACGGTCGTTGGCTACTCGATCAACGAGACGGTGGTGGTGTCGGACCGGATTCGCGAGAATTTGCGCAAGTTCAAGAAGATGCCGCTGCCGGACCTGATCGATTCGTCGATCAACACCACCCTGTCGCGCACCGTGCTGACGGCCGGCACGGTGATCCTGGCGCTACTGTCGCTGCTGATCTTCGGCGGCAGCGTGATCCGCTCATTCGTTCTGGCCATGCTGTTTGGCGTGTTGACGGGAACCTACTCGTCGATTTTCATCGGTTCGACCGTGCTGAAATGGCTTGGTGTCAAGCGCGACTGGAGCGGCGCCAGGGCGCCGGCATCGGCGACCGGGGCGGCAACCAAGGGCGCATAGCTTCCAACGGACCGAACCATGCCGCGGCCATTCCCAACTGGCTTCTATCCCGGCCAGGCGCCGATCGACGCCTACGGCGACGGCGGCTTTCGCTTCGCGGGCATGAGCCATCGCGGCTCGCTGCTTGTCTTGCCAAGCGGTGTCCATGCCTGGGAGGTGAGTGACGCGCAGATGCTCACGCTTGAAAGTCTCGCGCCCGTGCTGGCCGAGCGCGACAAGTTGGAGTTTCTGCTGCTGGGCACCGGGGCGGCGCAAAGCTTTGCCCCCGCCGCCATCCGGCAGGCCTTCGAGACCGCGGGCCTCGGTCTCGAGGCCATGAGCACCGGTGCCGCCGCCCGCACTTTCAATGTGCTGCTGGCCGAGGGCCGCAAGGTCGCCGCCGCGCTCATCGCGGTGGACTGATGGCCGGCCACGATCCGGTCATCGAAGCAGCCAAGCTGGGCGAGCCTGACCGTTATCTTTCGGCCCTCTATGCGCCAGAGCCCGCGCGCGGCCGGATGATCGCGCTGGCCGCCTTTGCCGGCGACTTGGCCCGCATCGCGGCGGGCGTGCGCGAGCCGATGCTGGCCGAAATCCGGTTTCAATGGTGGCGCGAGGCGCTGGCGGCCGGTCAACGAGGCGATGCCACCGGACATCCCATCGTCGATCGCCTCGCACCCGATGTCGCTTCCGGGCTGTTGCCGCCTGGTCTGCTGCTTGGCATGATCGATGCCGCCGCCAAGCCAAATCTGGGCGCCCTGTTCACCGACGCGCAAGCACTCAAGGCTCAATTGAGCAAGAGCGAGGGCGCTGCCTTTGCGCTAGCTGCTCGGGCACTTGGCGCGGCGCACTCTGAAGCCCTGGAGGCGGCCTGCGAGCGCGCCGGTTTTGCCTATGGCCTTGCCCGGCTGCTCGTGCGGTTCTCCCATCCAGTGCCGGACCTTGCGGCCCAGTGCCGCCAATCCCTCCCAGTCGCCGCGGTCGCCGTCGCCCGCCTTGACAGCGCCCTCTTGCCAGCGTTCCTACCCTTAACCATGACGCCAGCCTATCTGCGGCAGGCAGAGGTCGGCGCTGCGGCTGCGACATTGCCGCTTCGGCGCTGGTGGCATCTGTGGTGGGCCAATTTGCGTGGCCAACTCACATGACGGATTCGATCGGGCGAAGGTGCTCAAGGTGGCAGGGCTGATTCGAACATTGCTCGCGGGCCTTGCCCTCGCCATTCTCTCGGCGCTGCCAGCCTTTGCCGCGGATGTGGTATGGCGTGTCGAAAACCCCTTCCGGCTATTCACCGATCCTGCCCTCACCGGGCTACACCGTGACGCCTACGAGCAGCTGACCGACGCCGAAAAGCTGGAACCGATCGTGAGCATTGAGCACCGGTTGATGCAGCGCAGCGTCTTCGGCTGGGCGCACGATGCTTACGGTTCGACCTGTTGGGATCGGGCCTCGGCCCGTTATGCCCCGTGCGGCAGCGAGGGGGGTTATGTCAACCCGACAAGCCATCGCGTCCTGGCCCAGATCAGCGATCCCGAACTCAACGAGGGCGATTGCGACTGGGCGATCTTGAACGGGGTCGGCGAAGAAGCTCACGTGCATGTCGGCTGCGGCGGAACGGCAGCCCTGGACATCCCCTATCCGCGCGGTGCCCGTGTGAGTGTGAGGGCGAATGGCGTCGTGATCGGCGAGACCGACATCAAGGTCGAGGATTTGCTCATTGTTGGGATCGGGGATTCCATCGGGTCTGGCGAGGGCAATCCCGACCAGCCGGCCGAATTCTCGCGCGAGCGGGCCGTCGACTATGGTGTCGCGCCGGGCGGGATCAAACTGATCGGCTACCCGGCGCGGATCGGCGGCTGGAAGGATATCGGCGACCGGGCTTTTCTGGATGCGGGTCCGCGCTGGCTGAGCCAGGCTTGCCACCGCTCGCTCTATGCCTATTCGACGCGGGCGGCGATCCAGCTCGGGCTTGAGAACCCGCATCGGGCGATAACCTATGCCAATTTTGCCTGTGCGGGTGCCGAGATCGTCTATGGATTGATGGTCGCCTACAAGGGCACGGAATGGGCGCCCGACCAGCCAGACAAGCCGCAGATCAGCGCGGTCGCCCGGCTGCAATGCGGGGCGACCGAGCCTACCGAGACCAGCTATCAGAATACCTATTCGCTCAGCGGATTGGTCCCCGAACTCGACAATATCGATCTTGCCACCTGCCCGCGCGAGCATGTCCGGCCAATCGATCTGCTCATGGTTTCAGTCGGCGGCAACGATGTGGGATTCGCCCGCCTGGTCGCCAATACCGTGCTTGCCAACAAGGGCACTCTACGCAAGCTGGGTGGCTGGATGGGCGAAGTGGAACAGCCAGCCGAACTCATCAATCTGCTGCCGGTGCTGGACCTGCGCTACAAGGCCCTGAACAGGGCGCTGCATGGACACCTGCAGATCCCCTGGAATGAGAGCGATCGCATTCTGCTCACAGCCTATCCGGTGATGACCTTGCAGGACAACGGCCGTGACGCTTGCCCCGGAGGGCAATCGGGAATGACGGTTTTCCCGGAATTCACGCTGGATGGCGAACTGGCCAAGGCTGACGAATCGGCTGGTGAGCGGCTCGACCGCACGATGCGCGCCTCGGCCAAAGCCTATGGCTGGACTTATGTGGAGCGGCACCGGGCCGAATTCGCAGGTCACGGCATCTGCGCTGGTGAAGAGGCCGGAGCGGCCGATCCGGCCGACGATGCCCGCATTCCCCGCATGGTCGACGGGGTCTGGTCACCCTATAACCCCGGCGACTTTCGACCTTATACGCCGCGCCGCCGCTGGTTCCGCACGCCCAACGATGCGTTCATGACCGGCAACTATCACATTGCCTCGACGGTCTTGAAATCGGTGCTGAAGTTCCAGAGCATCGAATGGTTCCAGTTGGTGCTAGCAAGCACGTATTCGGGCGCGTTTCATCCGACATCGGAAGGTCAGGCGGTGATCGCCGACGCGGTATTGGAGAAGGCGCGGGCCGTGCTGGCGAAATACGAGCGCCGCAAGGGGTTGCGCGAGGCAGCCGCGGTGCGCCGGGACCGCTGAGGAGACCGGGCCATCACCAGCCAGATCTCCCCGAGCGATTGAGAGACGGCACACAAATGTCGGTGTTTGCTACTCAGCGGCCATCCGAGTCGATGTCGACGCCAGCCACTCATCCAAGCGTGCCAATGCCCGAGCTGACAGTGCGCGCTTGCGGGCAATGCCCTTTTCCGGCCCCTTGAGCTTCTTGCCGTCGACGACCGCAGGCTGCTCGATGACGGGAAACAGTCCGAAATTGATGTTCATCGGCTGGAACGAGCGAACCCCGGCATCGATGGTCGTGATATGGCCGCCCGTGATGTGATTGAGGAGTGCGCCAAAAGCTGTCTCGGGCGGTGGTGCGCTGACGATCCCGCCCAGCCGCTCGGCGGCCGCGAACCTTCCAGCCAACAGGCCGATGCTTGCTGATTCCACGTAGCCTTCGACGCCGGTGATCTGGCCGGCGAAGCGGAGCTGCGGGCAGGCCCTAAGTCTAAGCAGGCTGTCGAGCACGCGGGGGCTGTTGAGGAACGTATTGCGATGCAGCCCCCCCAATCGTGCGAATTCGGCGGTCTCCAATCCAGGGATCATGCGCAGGACCTTGGCCTGATCGGCGTATTTGAGCTTGGTCTGAAATCCAACGATATTCCAGAGCGTGCCGAGCGCATTGTCCTGGCGGAGCTGGACCACGGCATACGGCTTGATATCCGGCTGATGGGCATTGGTGAGGCCGACCGGCTTCATTGGGCCGTGCCGCAAGGTTTCCGCGCCGCGCTCCGCCATCACCTCGATGGGCAGGCAGCCGTCAAAATAGGGAGTGGACGCCTCCCACTCCTTGAACAAGGTCTTGTCGCCGGCCAGCAGAGCGGCAACGAACGCCTCGTATTGTGGCTTGTCCATCGGGCAGTTGATGTAGTCGGCGCCGGTCCCGCCCGGTCCCGGCTTGTCATAGCGCGATTGCATCCAGGCCTTGCCCATGTCGATGCTTTCGTGGTGGACGATGGGCGCTATGGCATCGAAGAAGGCGAGCTCTTTTTCTCCCGTGAGCCCTTGCACGGCCGTCGCCAGCGCAGGCGAGGTGAGCGGACCGGTGGCCACGATCACACTGTCCCAATGCTCGGGCGGCAGGTCCCTGATCTCGTCGCGCTTGATGGCAATCATGGGATGCGCCGTGAGCCTGGCCTCGACCTCGGCCGAAAAGGCGTCGCGGTCGACCGCCAGCGCGCCGCCTGCCGGCAGCTTGTGCCTGTCGCCAGCCGCCATGATCAGTGAACCGGCGCGCCGCATCTCCTCGTGCAGCAGACCGACTGCGTTGGTTTGCACATCATCCGAGCGGAACGAATTGGAACAGACCAGTTCGGCAAGCCCTTTGGTCTTGTGTGCCTCGGTGGACACGTCCGGGCGCATTTCATGCAGGATGACTGGGACACCGGCTTGCGCGATCTGCCAGGCGGCTTCCGAGCCGGCAAGGCCGCCGCCGATGACATGAACCGGGAGGGTGTTTGACATGCCGTGGGCATAGGCCAAAATGTCCATGCCCTCAATGCGTAACAGCGGTGTAAGGTCGTTTTCGACCGGGCCAGGTCAGGGACAGACATATTCGGCGCTCGCGCTCACCCCGGTCTTGAGATCGGAACTTGCAGACGCCAGTTTGCTGCCAGGCTTGGCATTCTTGCAGTCTGCCTTCAGCTTTTCGACGAGCGCGTCGTGCATCGCCGTCTCGTCGGGCGAGGCCTGGGCACTGGCCGTGTCTTGCCCAGCGGTTTCGTCCGTCACCGGCGTGGCTTTTGCGGATTTTTGGCCGGCGGGCTCAGGGTTGTCGGCCTCGCCCTCGCCAGAACTGGAACCTCCAGGGACGGCAACGCGCCAGTGGGGGGCGTGCAATTGCAAGGCGCCGACATTGAACACGCGGTGGTCGATCTCGGGCATCTCCATTTCGAACGTGAGCGGCTCGGGTTTGGTCATCCATAGGTGATCAAAAACGCCAAGATCCTCAGGAAATGCAACGTTCTGGATCAGCTTGAATTTGTATTTTCCGCCCTTCTGGTCGGCGATAACCTGATCCTTCTGGTCATCGCGGGAAAAGAACAGCACGCTATCGGACCAGCTCGCCTTGCCGGGTACGCTTATGGGTGCATAGGACTTGAATGCCGATCCGCTTCTGGCGTTTTCCATCGTCCAGCGGCCAAAATCGCTGCTGTAGTACTTGCGCACGGCCTTCGTGCGGGGGTTCTCGACCTCAAGATCCATCGACAGCACAGTGCCTGCCCGGGCGCCGAGATTCATGACGGTGACGGGAATCTCGAATACCTCAAAGCTGCTGGTATAGGGCTGGGCATAGGCGATAACCGGAGGCACGAAGGCGCGCAAGTCAGGCCGGCGAACCGAGGTCTCATAGAGGCTATAAGCCGAGAACAGCAGCGCGAAAGCCGAGGCGACCGCTGTGATCGCGCCACCGTTGCTCCCGCCATCTCCGCCGCGAGCTGTGTCCTCGATGATGTCGAGGACGTCGGCCTGAGCAGGCTTCCGGCGGAAAATCCCCATACCCGAACCTCGTTCCCCTAATTCAGCAGCCGAGCAAAGGTTAGGGAAGGCAATTGGGCGAGATCAAGGCGCCTGCGGCCGCGCGAGCGCCGGCTCCAAAACCCGGCCGCTGGCCGACTCGGGGATGCCGCCCCGGCCAGACCACCAGACAATTGGGCAGAACTTGGCCGTGCCAATGGCGTTAGACGGCAAATCAGACATTTAGAAACAATGTCTTAGCTATCGCTTTACCAATCGAGACGATCATCTGGCGAAGGACGCGCCGCTTCCATCCCGCCCCTTGAGGCCGCAATGAGTCAAACTGCCGAAAACCGCTCTGTCGACTTGGCTCGGGCCAAACCGGCCAGCGTCACCAATGTGCTCGATGTGGCCGAGGCCGAGAAGGTTCTGCCACTGCCTCTGCTTTTGAAGTCGATCTCCGAGAAATACCACAAGCCGTTCCAGACCATCGTGGGCGAGATCGCGAGGGCCTCGTTTGGCCAGGGCCGCCTCACCAGCGAGGAGTATTTCACACTGAGGTTGTTCGACGATGCGCGCATCGTTGGCGAGAAGTCCGCATTCTGCGGCATCAGCGGGATGCGAAAGCTTTGGCAGGCCGCCAATTTTGTCCAGGACTGGTTTGGTCCGATCACCGACAAGCTCGCCTTCGACACATTGTTGACCGGCTACGGTCTGCCAGCGACCAAGATGCGTGCCTATTATTTCTCTGAGGGCTTTCGCGTTCCTGCCCAGCGGATGCTGCGCCAGCGCGAAGACCTCAATGCCTTCCTGACCGACCCGAAGAGCTATCCCTTCTTCTCCAAGCCGCGCGCTTCGTCCATGTCCTTGGGCTCGGCCAGCGCGACCGGCTACGATGCCGCAACCGACACGATCCAGCTCCTCGGTGGCAAGACGGTCGCGCGCGACGATTTCATCGCTGACATCGTTACCCATTTTGGCTCTGGCTATATGTTCCAGGAGCGCGTGAAGCCCCACGAGGCGGTGCGCGCCATCTGCGGCGACAGGTTGGCGACAGTCCGCGTCTACACCATCAACGGCGAGAACGGGCCTGAAGTCTTTCGCGTCTGCTGGAAACTGCCAGCGGGCAAGAACACGGCCGACAATTTCTGGCGCAAAGGGAACATCTTGGCCGCGGTCGATCTTGAGACCGGCATGGTCACGCGGGCCATCCAGGGTTTTGCGCTCGATCAGGTCGAGATCACTCATCACCCGGATACCAACGCGCCATTGGTTGGAACGGTCATTCCCAATTTTCGCGCGATCATCGATCTGGCCCTGGAGGCCGCCCGCGTATTTGACAGCGTTCGCCTTGTCGGCTGGGACATCGCACCCATCGACGAGGGCGGCCTGATCGTCGAGGGCAACCACGCGCCCGACTTCAAACTGGTACAGATGGCCGAGAAGCGCGGCATCTTCGATGCGCGCATGGCCGCATTCCTGGCCCATTGCAAGAAGGCCAAGGTCAAATATGAGAGTGAGCTGAAGGCACGGGAGCGCGCTTTGGTCCACGAAGACTTGGACAAATTCAAGCGAGCAGCCTGGATGCGCTGACCAAAATCAAAGACGCTGGTACCCCGAAAGCTCTTGTAGGCCGTCCGCAATTGGCGCGGGCGGCCTTTTTCACGATCGCTCGGGCGGGGACACGATGGGATTGTGAGGCGCCAGCCACTGGGCTAGACCGTCCGCAGCCGGCCGCGTCGCAGCCCACCAGTCCAAGGACAAACTCATGAGTAACACCGCTATCAGCCCCAAGGACATGGCCAACGCCATCCGCGCGCTCTCGATGGACGCGGTGCAGAAGGCCAACTCCGGTCATCCCGGAATGCCGATGGGCATGGCCGACGTGGCGACGGTGTTGTTCACCAAATTCCTGAAATTCGACCCCGTCCACCCTGGTTGGCCCGACCGCGACCGCTTCGTGCTGTCGGCGGGGCACGGCTCGATGTTGCTCTATTCACTGCTTTATCTCACCGGCTATGCCGATATGACCATCGAGGAGATAAAGAATTTCCGCCAATTGGGTTCGCGCACGGCTGGCCATCCCGAGCACGGCCATGCCACTGGTATCGAGACCACGACCGGGCCACTTGGCCAAGGCATCGCGAACGCCGTCGGAATGGCGATCGCCGAGCGGATGAGCAATGCGCGGCATGGCAACGCGATCTGCGACCACCACACCTATGCGCTGGTAGGCGATGGCTGCCTGATGGAAGGTATCAGCCACGAAGCGATCTCGCTTGCGGGGCATCTCAGGCTGTCAAAGCTTATTGTGCTGTGGGACGACAACAGCATTTCCATCGACGGCCCGACCAATCTGGCGGTGTCCGATGATCAGGCTGCGCGGTTCGCGGCTTCGGGTTGGGCAACGCTCAAATGTGATGGTCACGATCCGGCGGCCGTGGCGGCGGCCATCGAAGCGGCCAGAAAAAATGACCGCCCGACCCTGATCGCTTGCAAGACCATCATCGGCTTTGGTGCGCCCAAGAAGCAAGGCACGAAGGACGCGCACGGTTCGCCGCTGGGACCGGAGGAGATCGCGGCGGCACGCAAGGCATTGGGCTGGGACGCTCCTCCCTTCGTCGTACCTCAACCGATCCTGTCGGCATGGCGGGAAGTTGGAGCGCGAGGCGCCGAGCACTATCGCGACTGGGAAAAAGTGGCGGCTGGGCTGGATGCGGCAACCCGCGCGCGGCTCGCTGATCCCGTCGACGCGGACGCCATCGCCGCCATCGAGAAGGCAGCGCTCGCCATCAAGGTTAAGTTCGCGGCCGACAAGCCAAAGATCGCGACTCGCGTGTCGTCTCAACAGGTGCTGGAGGCTCTGGTGCCGGTGACGCCGGGTATTGTTGGCGGCTCGGCGGACCTGACCGGCTCGGTCGGCACCAAAACTTCACAGTACAAAGCGGTCAAGCCCGGCGACTTCTCGGGCAACTACATCCACTGGGGCGTGCGTGAGCACGGCATGGCGGCGGGCATGAACGGCATGGCGCTGCATGGCGGCTTCGTGCCCTATTCCGGCACTTTCCTGGTGTTCACGGACTATGCGCGGCCCGCCATCCGCCTCTCCGCGCTGATGGGCCAGCGCGTCATCTATGTGATGACCCATGATTCGATCGGCCTGGGCGAAGATGGCCCTACCCATCAGGCGGTCGAGCATCTGGCAGCTCTGCGTGCCGTGCCCAACTTGCATGTGTTACGGCCTGGCGATCCGGTCGAGGTGGCCGAATGCTGGCAAATCGCGCTGGCCGCCAAATCCACGCCATCGATCATGGCTCTGTCGCGCCAAAACGTTCCTACCTTGCGGGCTGGCGACATGACCGAGAACCGTTCGGCGCGCGGCGCCTATGTGTTGCGCGAAGCCGGCGTCAAGCGCGACGTAACGCTGATCGCGACCGGCTCCGAAGTCCAGATTGCCTTCGAGGCGGCCGACAAGCTCGCCGCCGACGGCATCAGGGCCGCCGTGGTCTCGATGCCAGCTTCGGACATCTTTGACAAGCAACCCGCCGCCTATCGTCGCGAGGTGCTTGGCACCGCCCCGCGCATCGGCATCGAGGCCGCCATCGGATTCGGTTGGGAGCGATGGCTGGGCGACAATGGCGTGTTCGTCGGAATGCAGGGGTTCGGTGCGTCGGGGCCATATGAAAAGCTATACGAACACTTCGGCATCACCCCCGCCAAGATCGCCGAGGCGGCGAGGAAATTGGCGGGCAAAGTTTAGCTGATTGAATGCCGAACTGATTGAGACGGGGACATGCTGTTGATCTCCGGCGGCCGCGCTCAGCCAAAGTGATGCGACCGCTCGATCCGCCCGAAGATGAACAACGTGTCCCCGTTAGACGACGCTTTTCGGGGACACGTACGCCGGAAGAGGCGAACATGTCCCCGTCCAGTTCGCCGGCCACATGGAAGCCAAACGTGAGGATGCAAAATCATGAGCGGAATTGATCTGTCTAAGCTGAAATCCTCCAACACCGCCGATGTCATGGGCAAGCGCGTGCTTGTGCGGGCCGACCTCAACGTCCCGGTCAAGAACGGCAAGGTCACCGACGCCACCCGCATCGAGCGTTTCATGCCGACGCTGCACAACCTCACCCATCGCGGCGCGCGCGTGATCGTGCTTGCCCATTTCGGCCGGCCCGATGGCAAGCGCGTGCCGGAGATGAGTCTCAGACTTGTTGCCGACAAGGTGCGCGAACTCGCGGGCCATCATCCGGTGCAGTTTTGCGAGGACTGTATCGGTCCTGCCGCCGAGAAGGCTGCCGGCGCGCTGAAACCAGGAGAGGTGCTGGTGCTGGAGAACACGCGCTTCCACGCCGGCGAAGAGGAAAATGAGCCTGGCTTCGTGGCGGCGCTGGCCAAATGCGGCGATCTCTATGTCAACGACGCGTTCTCATGCGCCCATCGCGCCCACGCCTCGACCGAAGGGCTGGCGCATGTGCTGCCGGCTTTTGCCGGCCCGCAGATGATGGCTGAGATCGGCGCGCTAACCGCGGCGCTTGAAAAGCCCCAGCGTCCCACCGTTGCCATTGTCGGCGGCGCCAAGATCTCGACCAAGATCCCGGTGCTGACCAACCTCGTCAAGAAAGTCGACAAATTGGTGATCGGCGGCGGCATGGCCAACACCTTTCTCAAGGCGCAAGGCGTGGACGTCGGAAAATCGCTGGCCGAGGCCGATCAGGTCGCGGTCGTCAGGAGCGTCATGGACGCCGCAAAAGCAGCAGGCTGCGAGATCGTGCTGCCGGTTGACGGGATCGTGGCGCGCGAGTTCAAGGCGGGCGCGGCGA
>Ga0075021_10000065_pt1 | contig 55502 bp, 43 predicted proteins | sample ColStrG_CSR_2012_FD_72749 | JGI IMG/M metagenome (GOLD analysis project Ga0075021, IMG submission 72749) | Freshwater sediment microbial communities in response to fracking from Pennsylvania, USA - Cold Stream Run_MetaG_CSR_2012 | ecosystem: Environmental > Aquatic > Freshwater > Creek >...
CCGCTGCTGTCGGAGAGGCTCGATAAGCTTGACTCAGAAGAGTCTATGCGGCCATTGCAAGGGCACGAGCGCCGGATTTTATCTCAACTTGTCATTACAGAGCGTTACTGTCGTAAACAGGCGTTTGCACCAACTACCACCCTGGAGAGCCTAGGGGCAGCGTCCTGCTGGGTAGCGAGTAAATGTGATGTCACGCCAAGAGTAGGTCGAGTTGGTGTTTCATCGTTTCGTCGACGCATCTTGCAGGGCTTGCGCTCTGATAGAGGCCAGCGGGTAGAACTTGCCACCGAGCACGACTGCGTGAATTTTGCGGGTGTGGCTGATGTCTTCGAGCGGATTCATGTCGAGCAATACCAGATCCGCCACCCGGCCCACCTGAATCGTTCCATACGTATCAGTTTTGCCCAGGAACTTTGCAGGGTTTAGCGTGGCAGCCTGCAACGCCTCCAGCGGACTAAAACCAGCTTCTACCAGCAGCGCCAATTCATTGTGCAGATCGACCCCAGGCACGATCCCCCAATCCGAGAAATCAGAACCGGCCATGATCTGTACACCGGCCTTGTGCATCATCCGGACAAGTTCGATTTGCTTTTCGTGAACCTCCAGCCGCGGTTTCAGCGATTCGGGATCGTCACTCCATAGCACGAACCCTCGTTCATAGGCGACGAGAGTCGGCACATACCAGCTTCCGTTTTTCACGAAGCGCTGGAAGAGCTCCCGGCCTGCCGGACCTAGATTCTCCTCTACCGCCTGTTCGACGGTCTTGGCAGTTGCTCCTTTGCGCCAAAGGGCACTCTCATTGATGGTTTCGATGTGTTCCAGGCTGGCCGCTCCAGCATCAGATGCCTCAGCGGAACTCACCCCTTTGGGCAGGTGTACAGCGACCGGGATGTGCTCTTTGCGAGCCTCGTCCATCAGGGTAAAGAACGCATCGGGCGGGAGCGCATTGTGAACCTTGATGAAATCCACGTCCTTAGCCTTCAGGTCGCGAACTGCCTGCCGTGCTTCCTCCGGCGTGCGCACGGTGAGTCGGTTCGTGACTCCCTCTTTTGGCCCATCGACAAAAGGACCAGCGCGGATGATGTGCGGCCCGACGCGCGTGCCGTTGTTAATCTCCGATCGCCAGCGATCAATTTGCGCGAGATCTCCGCCCATATCGCGTACGCCCGTCACACCATTCATGATCAGGAGCGGAAAAGCGTCTGCCGTGGCATCGGTCAGATGGCCGTGCATGTCCCAAAGCCCAGGAATCAGGAACTTGCCATTCGCCTCAACTACGCGAGCACCTGTGGGAATTGTGACCGTTCCATTCGGCCCGACCCCGCTAATGAGACCACCGGTCACCACAACGGTTGAGTTCGGCCTGGCCGCTGCGCCGGTGCAGTCGATAACGGTTACGTGAGTTATCGCAATCGCATTGTTTGTCTGGGTGGATGCCGAAAGAGGGCAGAGGAGGAAAAGAGCGGGCAACCATTTATGCATGCAGAATTGACGGTTGCGATTGGTCAACGTAAGCAGCGAGCCACGCGTGAGGCCGTCGAATCGGAGCGCCGATGATTTCAGGACGGTGCAGCTTCACGGTTAAATCGCGACGACACTGGTCAAAAATTGTGCTATAGGATGTGCATGAGGCCTTGGCGGGAAGTCTTAAAGACGACCGTGATTATCACGCTGGGCGCTATCTTCGTTCTGGTCGGAATCCTCGTTTGGGCTTTACTGTTCTTTAGGAAAATCCTCTAAGCATTGGCAGCGGAAGGCCTTGAGTTGTTCTCGAGAGCGACAAACCACTTCTCAAAGGCGTCAGCTCCTGAGATGCCTATCCTTCGGGCAGCTTGCTAGTCTCCGCTGGCCTTGCCGCTCTGCGAAGTTAAAACGCCGTAGCTCTCCGGCCGCCGGTCGCGAAAGAACTGCCAGACCTTGCGCACTTCGAGGATCTCGTCCAGGTCGAGGTCGGCCACCAGCACCTCGTCCTGATCGCGGCTGGCCTGGGCAACGATCTTGCCGCGGGGATTGCAGAAATAACTCTTGCCATAGAACTGGCCGATGCTCCACGGTTTCTCTTCGCCCACCCGGTTAATCGCGCCGACAAAATAGCCGTTGGCCACGGCATGCGCCGGTTGCTCCAACTCCCACAAATACTCGGAAAGACCAGCTACCGTGGCGGACGGATTGAAAACAATTTCGGCCCCATTCAGGCCCAACGCGCGAGCTCCTTCGGGAAAGTGCCGGTCATAACAGATATACACGCCCACCTTGGCATATTTGGTGGCGAAGACGGGATAGCCGAGATCGCCGGGCGTGAAGTAAAACTTTTCCCAGAAGCCGGGATGACAGTGGGGAATGTGATGCTTGCGATATTTCCCCAGGTAGCGTCCGTCGGCGTCGAGAACCGCAGCGGTGTTGAAGTAGAGGCCGGGCAACTCCTGCTCGTACACCGGGACAATGATCACCATGTGGTGCCGGGCAGCCAGTTCCTGCAACTGGCGGACGGTCGGGCCATCGGGGACAGGCTCAGCCAGTTCGTACCAGCGTGCGTCCTGCTCGGCGCAGAAGTAAGGGCCGTAGAACAATTCCTGCAGGCACAGAATCTGGACCTGCCGGCCAGCCGCCTGCTCAATCAGTTCTACATGCTTGCGGACCATAGCTTCCCGAATCTCGGAAAGCGAGTGTTCGGGACCGAGCACATTGCGCGCCTGAATCAGGCCACAGCGAACGATTCGTGACATCGAGAAAACCTCTGCGTGGCAAAAACTATAACAGAATCGAAAAGTACCCAGTACTCAGTACCCAGTACCCAGAAGCAGTCCGGGCTTTCCGGAAATAACCTTGTGCGGCCAGCCTCGGCACCGACGTATAATCCTCGTAATTTGTTCCTCGGGGGCTTGCCATGAACTACCGTCTCACTTGTTGCACGTTTCTCACCCTGACCTTGACCATCTTTGCTTCTGCCCAGGGAAGTAAGTCGCCCGGCCGCGGCACCACCGGCACCACCAGCCCCAGCACCACCGGTACTGCTCCGACGCAGCCCACCATGAACGTGCCTGATTCGATGGTGGGGCGAAGGGCTTTCATTTCCGGCAAGGTGGTTTTGGACGATGGCACCCAGCTCACTGAAGCAGCCACCATTCAGACCGTTTGTCAGGGCCACCGGCAGACGGTGGCACATACCGACTCGCACGGCGGCTTCAGCTTTGAATTTGGCGACCGCATGGCCGCTGCAGCGGCCGGCATCAGCTCGGCCGACGTGGATTCCTCCTACAGCCCGGGCGGCGCCTTCCGTGGGAGCCAGCGCGACTGGCGCAGTTGTGAGCTGCAGGCTGAACTCTCCGGGTTTACCTCGCAGCCAATCGATCTGAGCAGCCGGATGTCCACCTTTGAGACTACCGATATCGGGCGGCTGACTTTGCACCGGCTTGGTCATGTTGAAGGCTTGACCATCAGCGCCACCAGCGCGATGGCGCCCAAGGATGCGCAGAAGGCTTTTGCCAAGGGACGCGACAAGGCCGGCAAGCAAAAGTGGGATGAGGCCCAGCCATTGCTTGAGAAAGCGGTGGGGATCTACCCGAAGTATGCAGAAGCCTGGTTTGAGCTGGGCCGCGTCCAGCTCATGAAGAAAGACGATGCGCCGGCGCGAAAATCCTTCGAGCAGTCGATTGCGGCGGACCCGAAATTCGTCAATCCATATCGCGGTCTGGCGGAGTTGGATACCAAGCAGGAGCAATGGCCGGCATTAGTGAACGTCACCGACCAGCTCCTGGCCCTGAATCCGGTGAGTTTTCCCGATGCCTGGTTCCGCAACGCGCTGGGCAACTACTACACGCAAAACTTTCCCGCTGCTGAGAAGAGCGCCCGCCAGGGAATGAAAGTTGACGACAACCACCAGTTTCCGAAGCTGGAATATTTGCTCGGCGTCGTTCTGATGCAGGAGCATCAGTATCAGGAAGCCGCCACCCATATCCAGAGTTATCTCCGGGTAACCACGCAACCTTCAGAAATAGCAGACGCGCAGAAGAGATTGGATGAGATCACGAAGCTCTCAGCGTCGGTGAGCGTCCCGGCAAACGCTGACAAGAAGTAGTTTTTGTCGCGGCCTCCCGCCGGCCCGATAGGTGGCGCACCGCCACCAGAATCTCGCACGTACAAGAAATATTTAGACCCGGACGTTCCCGTCCGGACTGAGCATGGGCAGCTCGCCGGAAAACTGCGAGGCCTTGCTCCGCTGGGCGGACGGGGGCGTCCGTCTCTACGTGTGTTGATCGGCGCACGTGATCGCTGTGTGCAGACCCAGTCGCTCACGGATACTGTTCCTCCTTCTCCCGTTTTCGGCCCTTCCCAAAACAGCTCACATAGTCCAAAGATCATTTACTCAGAAGGACCATCGTGACGGCCAGACTGGGCTCAGACTGCTAGAATCGAGCTTGGAGTAATCGTAATAATGCTCAGTATTTTCAAAAAAACGTCGATCCCGCAAGCCTCGATCTTGCAAATCTCGATCCTGCAAATCTTGATCTTGACGCTGGCATTCGCCGCGGGTTCTTCATCTCTCCTGGCCGCCCAGATTGCAGTCAAGACTGTGGCCAGGGTCAGTAAGGTTACGGTCACGCCCAGCAATGCCGGTATGGAAGTCGAGATTGCAACCAGCCAGTCGGTCGCAATGCGAAGTCAGGTGACTACTAACCCCGACCGCCTGGTACTCGATTTTCCCGATGCCCTCCCGGCCCCGGATCTGCACAATCAGGCCATCAATCGCGGCGAAGTCATCGGTGTCCGTGTCGGCCTGTTTTCCCAGAACCCGCCGGTCACACGCGTGGTCATCGACCTGAAGAGCCCGCAGCCCTACCGGATTTTTCCCTCCGGCAAGACCGTGATCGTGAAGCTGCTGACCGGCCAGCAGCAGGCGGGGGCAGTGCCCGGGGCGGCGCATATCGATCCTGTTTCCTACACCCCGGCGGCGCCCGCAAAACCCGCTTCCCAGCTGGAAGTCGTATCCAGGAATGGACAGTTAAGTATCCGGGCTGAAGGCGTGAGCCTGGCGCAGGTCCTCAACGAGGTACGCCGCAAGATCGGGGCCGACATTCCCATTCCGCTGGGAGCGGCGCAGGAGCAGGTTGTAGCCAACATCGGCATGATGCCGGTCCGCGAGACCCTGACTTCCCTGCTGAACGGCTCCCGCTTCAACTTCATCCTGGTGGGCGCAGACAATGATCCTGCCAAGCTGAAGAGTGTGATTCTCAGCTTCCGCGGCTCTACGGGTATCTCTCAGCCCGCGATGGCGCCGTCTCCCCAACAGCCCGTCACCGAGAACGAACCCGAACCCCAACCAGAACCGCAGATGCAACCCGACCAGCCGCAACAGGAAGCTCCACCTCAGGAGGCGCCCGCTCCTCAGGAGGGTCCTCAGCCGCCGGAAAACCCTCCGCCACAGTAATCTCGACGCAACCTCAGCCTCGCCATGGATTCGATGTAGCGGCGGGCGTCCCCGCCCGCCAGCGCATAGGCCATTCCGGACGGGCGTGGACGCCCGTCGCTCCATCGCAAAATCTGGGTTATTGGTGAATTAGCCGTACTGGAATAGCGGACACCCCGCCGCCTGAAACCGCGGTTCCGCCAGCGCCCGTGTTACAGCCCGCAACGTTCATGATCACGCCTTCGATCTTCCCATTGGTTCCGGGGGCAGGCGCGGCACCGTTCTGAAGGTTCTGCGTGATGCCCAGTTGCAGGAAGCCGACAATCGTTGCCGTTTGATTGCAGCCGCCGGGACAGAGATTGGGGTTTCCGGCTGCGTGGTAAATCGGCACCGTAACAATTGAATCGCTGCGACTGATGCTGGTAACACCTTGCAAAGCCGGATTTGGATTGTTATTGCCGCCGGCGACGGTGACCGGAGCGCTTCCGGTGGGAGTCCCGCCGGTCGGGAGCAGTTCGTCCTGGCCCAGGGTAAGGCCCTGTCCACTCGCATGAATCAGGCACTGCGTTCCCTCATTGGTGCGCACACCCAGGCCGCCTCCGGTCTGCACTGTGACCGCCTGGCCCAGTCCGACCGTCTGGCCGCAGCTGAATTGATAGGTCGCGGCGCACGCGATGTTGTCGTGATAGTCATCGCTACCCACCTGCCCGCAGGAAACAGCGCTGGTCGCCGGGCAGACCGGAGCGGGCGGGTTCATGGGAACGTTCGCGCGGTAGTAGTCAAGGGTCCAGGGCGTGGTCGGTGTGACATTAGGTGCGGCCGCCCCGGCGACGTGAGTGAGGGTGATAGTTTTTCCCACGAAGTTCCCGTTGTTCTGAATCGCACCGGTCGCGTTGTCTACAAAGCGGCCTCCGGCTGCACAGTCCCCTGGCGCACCATTGGTGGGATCGCAATTCGGTATCAGCCAGGGCTTCACACTTTGTACCTGGATCGGAGCCGTTGAACCAGAAGCGTTGTAGGCTTCAGCAACCGCAGTGGCGCTTACGCTGTTGGCAGCGCCTCCCCAGATTTTTCCGAAGAAACTGGGCAGGGCGGTTCGATGTATCGTCACCGCAATCTGCGGATTTGCCGGGGTGGTATCGCAGGTGATGGTCTGGACTACTGCCGCCTGGCCCGCAACCTGGTTCTGAGCCGCAACCGCCTCAGCCTGCCGGTTGGCGGCTGCCGCAAGGCCGGGACCGCCGCTTTGACAGATATCCGCCGCTGGGACGGTAGCGGACGCCGAGGTGTATCCCGAGAAGGCAAACATCTTGGCCCCGGCCAGGGCGGCCGCATCCGCAGCCCGTTGCGCTTCGCCGTGAGCTACATACAAGGTCGCGATATCGATGGCCAACGCTGCCATGCCCAGTAACGCCAGCAACGAGAACGCAACCAGGACGATGGTTACTCCACGCTCGTTCTTCCGACCGGATTTGTTTATGGGGATCACGATTGCTGCACCCTTGATTTCAAATTCTCAATTCAGATTCTGCATGATGGCGACCGAGTTGATCTGCGACACTGCCGGATAGTTCGCCCCCGGCGCCACCAGCGGGGCCACCCGGTTGAATTGCCAGCGGTAGGGATAGTTCAACGTCACCCTCGTGGCCTCAATCGTATAGTTCGCCTGAAAAGGCGGGTTGGGCAACACCGCGTTGTAGGTGTATCCGCGTTCGATGGTGAGTGTCAGCGGTCCGGCACACGTTCCCGTGGTAGTAAACGTCCAGGTAAGCGCGGCGCCGGGCGCGCCGTTGGCGGTCGCGAGTCCGCAATCGTTGAGGGCGCTGGCAACCAGGTTCTTGTCTACCACGTCGCGCACCGAACAAATCGAAGCCGGAGCATTGCATCCTCCGGCCAGCGAAAGGTCGGCGGTAGGCTGGTTCGAGGCCACGCGAGCCCCCTGCAAAGCGGTGTTGCCCAGCTTTTGCTTGACCGTAAACGCGGTGCCGAAGTCGAAAACTCCGACCACCACCACCAGCAGCAAGGGCAGGGAAATGGCAAATTCCAGAATTTCTGCGCCCTCGCTCCCGCCCAGTTTTGAGGACCAAAGACTTGCGAGCCGCGCATAAAGCGACGAGAGCGATGCCAGCGTGAATGAGCTTCTGAGCGACACTACTACTCCTCCTCCTTGGCCTGCGCCCGCCCATTGATCAGGACGCCGGTAGTGATGGGAGAAAGCGTAGGCGGACAGCACGAGAGCCCGTTCAATTTGAAGTTGAAGGGATAGTCGAAGCTGACCACCGCTCCGAGTTCCGGTAACGGAGATGCAGGATTCAGGACCACATGCTGCAAATTGAAGTTCTGCACCTGGGCAGGATCGAGGTGCGACGCGCTCAGAATGGGATCAATCACGCTTCGGACATTCGCCACGGTTTGAGTAGCGTTTCCGCAGGACGCGCAACTATGAGCTGCTGCTGCCAGCGCTCCTTCGCGCGCCGCGTGATTCACGGTCGCGTAAATATTGAATGCGCGCCCAAACCACATGATCCCCAAAAGCAGCATGAACAGCAAAGGCAGAATCACGGCCGCTTCAGCGATCTCTGCACCTGAGGTTCCTTTGAGCAGCCGGCTCAAAGACTCCATCTTCGGGTATGTAGTTCGCTTCATCACGCTCCCCACACCTGCCTGACAGTATAAAGAACAACCGCTACTGCCACGGCCACTCCGAACGGTACCTTGAGCGATTCGGGGTTATCCAGCGAAACCTCCGGGCCGGGCAGGTGAAGGGTAAACAGCGCGGCCAGCATGCGGCCAAGATTGCGCAGAGTGAGGCCCACCCGCCTTTTCCAGACGACCAGCACGATGGCCATCGCGCCCGCCACGAAGATCGTCACGACCAGCACAGCAATCAGCCGCGGCGGTCCTAAGAAGGCTCCCAGCGCGCCTATCAGCTTCCAGTCTCCTCCGCCCAGGCTGCGTACCAAAACGAACGGGAGCAGTAGTCCCAGGCCCAATCCTGCGCCCAGAAGCGATTCTTTGGCTCCAGACCAGCCCAGGGCAAGCGAATTTGCGGCAATGCCCAGCAGCAGGGCCGGCACCGTCAGCCAGTTAGGGATACGGCGGGAGCGCCAGTCGGTCCATCCGGCGATCACGGCAGGAATTGTCGCCAACATCCAAACCCCCTGTTTCAGCATCGGCTCAACCACGCGGGTTGGGCGCGCACGAAAACCAGCCGGATTTTGGCATTTGGGGTGGCCATCCGAATGTCCGGATCTGGCGGCCGGGGAGGGTCAAAACCAGCCTTAACAGCGGATTATGCGCGGTTAGGGCCCCCAAGTCAATGCGAAGAAAAGGGGTAAAATGGCGCCGGCGTCCCGCGCACGCAAGTTGAGGCCAAACAAAAAGGCCCGAGGTATCGGGCCTTCTTTGAATGACTTAAGCGAACCCCAGCGGCTGAAGCCGGCCTGATTTCAGGAGTTTTCGGCACGACTAAAGTCGTGCCCTTCCCATTTAACAACTTACGTCGCGAACCGAAGTCGTGCCTTTACTGGCTCAGCGGGTGGCCGCTGCCGCGTTCTGCCACTACGCGACGCGCATTTTCGGCCAGTTGCTTGGCCTGGGGCAGAAGCTCCAGCGCCTTGGTCACCTGCGGATCGGTTTCAGCCCGCACCTTCAGGCCTTCTTCCTGGCCAAAGACGTCCACAAAGATTTCGCTCTTGATGTTAGACCGTACCCAGGCGTTATTTTCCAGCAGGTCGGCCTCGGTGTAAGGCACCTTTTCGTCATCGAGAAACTTGCGGAAGTCCTGCAGTACTACGTCGTCTACCTCAAAGCCCTTGCCCGGGTGATGAGTTACAGCATAGTGCTTGGCGAAATTGAAGAATGCGTAGTGCTGCAGCAGGGTGTCCTGGAAGTGATTGCTCTTTACCTGGGCAATCTTGACGTCGGGCGTAATGCCGCCTCCGCCGTAGACAGTGCGGCCGCTGTCGGTAAGTTTCACTTCGCGATTGGCCAAGTTCTCGGCATCTTCTTTCTCGCGGTTGAAGTAGTAGTCGTAGAGCGAGACGTTGGAATAATCGCGTTGGATCAACCGCATGCTCGGCGTGTAGTACTTCGCCGTGGTCAGCGCCAATCCGGTGTTTTCCGAAAGCGGATATACCGTCTGCACCAGGCCCTTGCCGAAGGTGGTTTCTCCCACGATCAAGCCGCGGTCATGATCCTGAATTGCGCCGGCCACGATCTCCGCCGCCGAAGCCGTTCCCCGATTCACCAGCACCACCAGCGGGTACTCCTTGCCGCCGTTGCCATGCGCCGCGGTATAGCGCTTTTCCTGAGAAGCCCGGCCATGGTGGGAAACGATCAGTTGTCCCTTGCGCAGAAACTTGTCGGCTACGCCCACGCCTTCATTGAGCAGGCCTCCGGGATTCTGCCGCAGATCGAGAATCAGCCCCTTCAAGTCGCCCATCTGGTCGAGCGCATCGGCAACTTCGTGTTCCGTGGTTTCGTTGAAGCCGGACACGTGCATGTAGCCGATGCCAGGCTTGATCAGGAAATGCAGATCGACGCTGTAACGCGGAATCTCATCGCGCACTACGGCGAATTCGAGCGGCTTGTCCGCGCCTTCGCGCAAAATCGTGATGTGGACCGTGGTCCCCTTGGGCCCTTTGAGCAGGTCCGCCACGTCACCGGTGGTCATGTTATCGGTGGGCTTGCCATCGACGGCGGCGATAATGTCGCCGGGGCGGATGCCGGCGCGATATGCGGGAGTTCCGACAAAGGGCGCAATGACGATGACCTTATTGTTGCGCGGGCCGACCGTCATACCCACGCCGTAGTACTTGCCGCGCTGATCTTCGCGGAGTAGCGAATAAGCCTTTGGGTCAAAGAAATTCGAGTGCGGATCGAGCACGTGCAGCATGCCCGGGATGGCGCCGTTATAGATGGCCTTGTCCGGATTCACCGGCTCGGCGTAGTTCTGCTCCACGACGTCATACACCGTAGCGAACTGCCGCAGGCTCTCGCGGACGTCGGTATCCCCGCCGGGAGCGGCTGAAGGATTAATCTTTTGTCCGAAGACGATACCGAGGAATCCGCAGGTGACTAAAATGAATACAACCAGGAAGAGTGCGCGACGAGAACCACCAACCATCGTTTTTTCCTTAGCCGGTAAATTTCGCCGGAAAGTTAGGATACCCGGGAACACCGCATGTGAACGCAGTATAACACGCAGCCGCGGCCGCTTACCCCGCCTTCCGGCACTCAAAAGTAACCACCCGGGGGGGTGCGATTTACTGGCTTTTTTGACGGCTTGCCCAGACTTTACTATAGATGCGCCACAGGGCCTTGGGGGTTCCGTAGCGCCGGCGTCCCGCCGCCGGACGCGAAACTCGCCCGAGTTCGGCGATGTAGCGACGGGCGTCGACGCCCGTCCGGGCTGGTCTTTGGGCTGGCGAGCGGGGACGCTCGCCGTTACACGGGCAGAAGAGGGCGTCCGCCCTTAAGGGATCTGACATTTCGAAACTGGACGCCGCCGATTGCTGGCAATTCGCTCCGGCAGTATCATGGAAACTATGAACCTGGGTTTTCCAGAGATGATTTTTCTGTTCCTCTTTGCCCTGATCCTGTTCGGGCCCAAGAAATTGCCCGAGATCGGCCGGCAGATTGGCCGCGCTCTCAATGAATTCAAGCGGGCGTCGAACGAATTCAAGGCGCAAATCGAATCAGAGATTGCCCAGCTCGATGTGGAGAACCACCGCCAGACCATTCTGCCCCCGGTCCAGGCGCCTGCAGGATCGGTAGCTTCCGGTAGCCGGACCCCGGTTGAGATTTCTGCAGGCGAGATTTCGTCGCCTCAGATTTCGCCACCCCAGAGTTCGCCTCCCGAGATTCTGCCACCGCAGACAACCTCACTGGCCAAGGCCCCCGATGCCTGAAATGGCAGGGGAGCTTCCTCCCGCCGAGGAATCACGCGACGGTTTGACTGCGATGAGCTTCCTCGATCACCTCGAGGAACTGCGCCGCAGGCTTATCTATTCCATACTCGCGGTTACCGTCGGGTTTTTCGCTTGCTGGAACTACCACGAATTTATCTTCGGCTTCGTGCAGCGTCCCATCATGGACGCCCTGCACCGCAATGGGATGGCCGAAAAGCTGGTCTATCTCAACCCGACCGAACCCTTCAACCTTTACTTGAAGGTGGCGGCGCTGGCCGGTTTGTTTGTGACTTCGCCCTTCGTGCTCTACCAGGTCTGGATGTTCATCTCGCCCGGCTTGTATCGCCACGAAAAGCGCTATGTGTTTCCCTTCATGTTTTCGACCGTCTTCCTGTTTCTGGCGGGAGGCGCGTTCGCCTACAAGATGGTATATCCGGCGGCTCTCACCTTCCTGATCGACTACGGCAAGCAGTTCCAGCCGATGATCACAATCGGCGAGTATACCGACCTGTTTCTGACCATCATGGTCGGGATGGGGGTCATTTTTGAAATGCCCATTCTAGTTTTTTTTCTGGCGCTGATGGGCATCGTCAATGCGGGTTGGATGTGGCGCAATCTGCGCTATTCGATTCTGGTCATCTTTATCATCGCCGCCATCATCACCCCGACCACTGACATTCTGAACATGTGCATTTTCGCCGCGCCCATGGTGGCCCTCTACGTTCTGAGCATTGGAATTGCGTGGATAGTGCACCCCAAGCAACGTAAAGCACGCCAGGCGAGAAAGAGCGATGACAAGAAATAACCACGTGGGGACAGCCGCTCCTTCGACTCCGCTCAGGACAGGCCCCGGCTGTCCGACCGAGCGCAGCTCGGCAGTTCTTCGTGCGTCGCGTTGCGAGGGCGGGACGCCCTCGCGACAGCCGGCGGGACGCCGGCGCTACGTGGCCGATGCGCTCCTGCTGGGCTTGCTGATTTGCACTCAGCAGGCTTCAGCGGAATCGTTCAATGCGGCGCACGCCATGCAATACACGCGCGAGGTGGTGGCCTTCGGTGCGCGTCCTATCGGCAGCGCGAATCACAAGAAGCTGGAGAGCTACATCCTCAATCATCTGCGAGGCGACACGGTAGAAGACGACGCTTTCACTGCCGACACCGTCGAAGGCAAGTTCCCGGTGCGCAACCTGATTGCCAAGTTTCCCGGGACCCGCGATGGAATTATCGTCATCGCAGGGCACTATGACACCAACTACCCGCTGCGCGACACCGGTTACGTCGGCGCGAACGACGGCGGCTCGTCAACCGCCATCCTGCTGGAACTGGCCAACCAGTTCCGCGGAAAGAAACGCGAAGGCTACAGTGTGTGGTTGTTGTGGACCGATGGTGAAGAAGCCGTAAGTCAGTGGAGCGCCACCGACAGCCTCTACGGCGTGCGCCACCTGGCAGAAAAATGGCAGCAGGACGGCACCCTGAAAAAAATAAAAGCGTTTCTGCTGGCAGACATGATTGGCGACGCCGATCTGAACGTGGACCGCGACTCCGACTCCACTCCGTGGCTTGAAGATCTCGTCTACCAGGCGGCTTCAAACCTGGGCTACCAGTCTCACTTCTTCGCACGCACCATCGCGGTTGAAGATGACCACCTGGCTTTCGTCCAGCGCGGCGTGCCCTCCGCCGATCTGATTGATCTCGATTACGGCTATGGCAACGTCTTCCACCACACCCCGCAAGACACGTTAGACAAGCTCAGCCCCAAGAGCATCGAAATCGTGGGCCTCGTGATACTGGAGACCGTGCGTCTGCTCGACAAGAAGTGAATCGGTCGTTGGTCGTTGGCCATTGGTCTGTGGACGTTAGTCCGTAGCCAGGATGCCAGGGCGCAAAATGATGGTGACGACTTGCCCAACGACCCAGGACCATCGACGATCTTTTGTTCAGGCCAACGACCAACGACCAAAGGCCAACGACTCTCCTTTTGCTCTTTTCCCGCTTTTCGTTTCTAATGCCGCATCATGCGACGACGATTCTGCCTTCTTTTCCTCGCCATTCCGCTGTGCGCTTTGGCGCAGGATGCCACGGACCGCGTCATCACCGAAGCACTTAAGCCATCGGCCCTGGAAGCTAATCTGCATCGCCTGACGGACGAGATTGGCGGGCGGGTTCCGGGCACACCGGCCATGCAGAGGGCCGTTGAATGGGGCGTAGCCGCGTTCAAAGCCGCCGGCGCGGACAGCGTCCACACCGAGAACTTCACCCTCCCGGGCTCCTGGGCGGAGGGTGACACCGAGTTGTCCGTCACCGCTATGCTGGCTCACGGCGTGGATCCAAAATTGAGTTCCATCCCGCTCGCGCGATTCCACGTGCGTGTGGTATCGATTGGCTGGGCTCCGGCGCTGTCTGCCCAGCGGCATGTGCGCGTGATCGACGTCGGCCAGGGCACCGCTGAAGATTTCGCACGCGCAGGCAACGTTAGCGGCGCGCTGCTTCTGGTGCACTCGGAAGAAATGAAGGACTGGGCCGACCTCTTCGCCGAGTATCTACGCGCTCCCGGCATCATCGACCGCGCGGTTGCCGGCAAAGCTCTGTCGATTGCTTTCCAGTCCACGCGTCCCAATGATCTTCTTTATCGCCACACCAACTCCAACCAGGGCGAATTGGACCGCCTTCCGATGGTCCTGGTAGCCCGCGAGGATGCCGGACGCATGGCGCGTTTACTGGCTTCCGGCCAAACCCTCTACGCCGATCTTTCCATCCCCAACCGCGTCGGCGGCCAGATCACTGCGGCCAACGTTGTCGCCGAACTCCGGGGCAGCGAGAAACCGGATGAAATTGTCGTGCTGGGCGCGCATCTCGATTCATGGGAGTTGGGCACTGGCGCTCTCGATAACGGGTGTAATGCGACGCTGGTGATCGATGTGCTGCGCGCTATCAAAGCATCGGGTTTGCGTCCTCGACGAACGATCCGCTTTATTCTTTTTTCAGGGGAAGAAGAAGGCATGGTGGGCTCCAGGGCTTACACCATCGCCCACAACTCGGAGTTGGACAGCACCGTAGCAGTCGTGGTGCTCGACGCCGGTATCGGACGGGTCACTGGGTTTTCACTCGGCGGCCGGCGCGATGTTGTGGATGCCGCCGCCACCCTGGTAGCTCCGTTGAAACAATTCGACGCAACGACACTCAGCACCGATGCGAGCTGGGGCACCGACAACTTTGATTTTATGCTGCAAGGCGTGCCTACCTTCGTTGCCAATCAGCAGGAAGGCAACTACCTGCTCAATTACCACGCCATGTCCGACACCTTCGACAAAGTCGATCTGGCCCAACTGAAGAAACACGTTGCCGAAGCCGCTGCATTGACTTTCGGCCTCGCCAACTCTTTTGCGCTGCCTGGCCCGCGTCTCCACCACGCCCAGATTGAGCAGACTCTCCACGAAACTCATCTCGACGAGCAGTTGAAGACATTCGGCATGTGGGATCGCTGGCAAACCGGCAAGATGGGACGGAAGGATTAGGATTGCTCTATCTTATGAAAGCGCCCGTATGAAATGGCCGCTGTTGGCCGCTGAATCGAAATCCGAGACGGGGCCCGATTGATCCTCTTCTGGATACTATTCAATCTTTTTGTCGCCGCGATGCTGGTCCTCGACCTGGGCGTCTTCCATCGCCGCCCTCACACCGTAAAGTTCCGCGAAGCTCTGGCGTGGAGCGTGGTGTGGATCGCGCTGGCCGCGGTTTTTGCGGTGGTGATTTATTTCTGGCACGGTCGTACGCCTTCGCTGGAGTTCGTCACGGGATACGTGATCGAACTGTCCTTGAGTGTCGACAACCTGTTTGTCTTTCTCCTGATTTTTCGCTACTTTCAGGTGCCGCCGGTTCACCAGCACAAGGTTTTATTTTGGGGAATCCTTGGGGCGCTGGTTATGCGCGCGATTTTCATCGCGGCGGGCGTGGGGCTGATCCAGAAATTCCACTGGATCGTCTACGCGTTCGGCGCGTTCCTGGTATATAGCGGCGTCAAGCTGTTCCGCCAGGGAGAAGCCGAGATCCATCCCGAAAAGAACCCGGTTCTGCGCCTGTTTCGCCGCTGGGTGCCGGTCACAAAAGACTACGAGGGGAACAGATTTTTTGTTCACCGTCCCGGCCTATACGCGACGCCGTTATTTGTCGTTCTGGTGGTGGTGGAGACCAGTGACCTTCTCTTTGCCGTCGATTCCATTCCCGCCATATTGTCCATCACCCGCGACGCATTCATCGTGTACACCTCGAACGTCTTTGCCATCCTCGGTTTGCGCTCCATGTACTTCGCACTGGCGGGCATGATGGAAATGTTCCGCTACCTGCATTACGGGCTGTCCCTGGTATTGATGTTCGTGGGAGCGAAAATGCTGGCGTCGCACTATTACGAAATTCCAACCGCCATCGCGCTGGCGATCGTGGCAGGAGTCCTGCTGATCTCGGTGTTGGCTTCCCTGGCGCACCCGAAGAAGCGAGCGACCACGTAGCAGGCAAAGACTGTGTAGGGGCGGGCGCCCTCGCCCGCCCGGGCCGGGCAAAGCCCGGCAGTTGGTTTACGCGAAACGGATGCTCTCGCCCTTAATCACCGAATGCTTCAGAAACTTCGCATCGTTGTGAGCGGGAAAATCGGTGCGATAGTGCGCTCCCCGGCTTTCTTCTCGCGCTAGTGCAGAACGGGCAACCAACGTGCTCGCGGCGTGAATGTTCGCGGCTTCATATGCCCGTCGCGTCTTGGGATGGACCAACCGCGGGCCCAGACCGTTCAGCTTTTCGAGTGCGCGCGTCAGTCCCCGGCGGTCGCGCACGATGCCCACATCCTGCCACATCAGGTCCTGGATTTCCTTCACCCGTTCCTCGACCCCCGCGTCGACGGGGCCGTTGGAGTAGGCGGCGCGCGGCTCGGTCTCCACCTTAGCCGGAGGGCGGCGCAGTTCATCGCGCATCTTGCTTCCTGCTCTGGCGCCGAACACCACGCCTTCGAGCAGGGAATTGCTGGCTAGACGATTGGCGCCGTGCACCCCGGTCGCGGCGGCCTCTCCTGCCGCGTACAGTCCGGCGAGAGTGGCACGGCCGTCCAGATCGGTGCGCACTCCTCCCATCGCGTAGTGCGCAGCCGGCCGGATCGGAATCAGGTCAGTGGTGATGTCGATGTTGTAGCGCAGGCAGGTGGCATAAATCCTGGGAAACCGTTTTTCCAGATGCGCCGCCTCGAGATGCGTAAGATCCAGATAGACCACCGGGTCCTTTGCGCGGCTGACTTCCAGTTCGTGAACGATTGCCCGGGCCACCACGTCGCGCGGCGCCAGTTCCGCCATCGGATGGTACTTGGGCATGAAGCGAAACATCTCACCATTTCGCAGATACGCGCCTTCGCCGCGCAACGCTTCGGAGATCAAAAAACGCGGAGCATTTTTCAGATAGAGCGCGGTGGGGTGAAACTGAATGAATTCCATGTCACCGATTTCCGCGCCCGCACGATAGGCCATGGCCACGCCATCACCGGTCGCGACCGGTGGATTGGTGGTATTCCGATAAAGTTGCCCCAGGCCTCCGCTGGCCAGCAACACGGCCGATGCGGTCATGCCTGTCTTTTCGCCCGTGGCCCCAATCAGGTGAATGCCGCAGACTCGCCCGCCCTCGACTCGCAGGTCGGTGGAGAACTCGAACTCGCAGACTGAAATATTCGCCAGCGTCTTCGCCTTGGCATAGAGCGCGCGCAGGATTTCACGGCCGGTAGAATCGCCGTGGGCATGCAGGATGCGATTGCGGCTATGCGCGCCTTCCCGCCCGAAGGTAAGCTTCGTGCCTTCCCGGTCGAACTCGGTGCCCCAGCGGATCAGTTCTTCAATGCGCTCCGGAGCCTCTTCCACCAGCACAGTCGCGGCCGCGACGTTGCACAGCCCGTCCCCGGCATTCAGCGTGTCCTGCAGATGCAGGCCAATTTCGTCTTCATCGCTGAGCGCGGCGGCAATCCCGCCTTGCGCCCATTGGGTGGCGGAATCGGTCACCTCCCGCTTGGCCAGGACTACGACCCGGCCCGCGCTGGCCAGTTCGATGGCGGCTCGAAGCCCGGCTACGCCCGCACCAATCACTACGAAGTCAGTCTCGGTCGGCGCGCACTTCATAAACGCCAAATGTTATCACGCTGGTGCGGCCACTGCTCCAGCCTGTCACGCCACTTGGATTATGATGACAAGGCATGACTCGGGTGACCATCACGCTTCCACCCCGTCCCTACGACGCGGTAATCGAAAGCGGCCTGCTGCAAAAGGCAGGAGAAAAACTACGCGAAGTTTTCGGCTTAAGCTGGGGGACTGAGAAAGCCCATGTGGCCGCGGGCGACTCGCCCGCGCGCACGACCGTATTCGTGATCACAGTTCCGCCGGTCCGCCGCAAGTGGGGCAAGAAGTTGATGACCTCCCTCACCGCCGCCGGCTTCTCCGGACAAATTATCGAAATGCCTGACGGCGAGCGCCACAAGAAACTCGCCACAGTGGAAAAACTCTCCGAGCAGCTAAGCCGCCTGGGCGCAGACCGAAACTCCATCATCGTCGCCCTGGGAGGGGGCGTGGTCGGCGACGTAACCGGCCTGCTGGCGTCGCTCTACATGCGCGGCGTAGACCTGGTGCAAATTCCTACTACGGTGCTGGCGCAAGTGGACGCTTCCATTGGCGGCAAGACGGCGGTCAATCTGCGCGCCGGAAAAAATCTGGTGGGGACATTTCATCATCCGCGCGTCGTGTTGATCGATCCTGCAGTCCTCGCGACGCTGCCCGACCGCCAGTTCCGCGCCGGTCTCTACGAGGCGCTGAAGTGCGGCGTGATCGGCAAGCCGGAGCTGTTCCGCGCTTTGGAGAATGTTGATCTCAGGAAATTGCGCCGCGACCCGGCCAAACTGGAATGGGTGATTGCAGAATCGGTCAAACTCAAAGCTGAGGTGGTTTCCGCCGACGAGCGTGAAAACGGTTTGCGCCGGGTGCTGAACCTTGGCCACACCATCGGCCACGCGCTCGAAGCCGAGACCGAGTACCGGCACTTCCTGCACGGGGAAGCGGTTGCGTGGGGAATGATCGCTTCCGCCAAGATTGCGGCCACGGTCGACAGAATCGACCGAGCCACAGCCGAACGCATCAAGGATGCAGTGCGAGCGCTGGGCCCCTTGCCGAAGGTTGAAGCCCGCAGCCGAACCATCCTGCGCCTGCTCCAGTCGGACAAGAAGACGCGCAATGGGGTAGTGCATTTCGTCCTACCGCGAGAGATCGGCAAAGTAGAAATCGCAAACGACGTGCCCGAGCAGGCGGTTATCGAAGCCGTAGACGAACTGCGCCGCCTTTCGGGTTAGAAGAGTGTGTGGAGGACGGGCGTCCCGCCCGTCCAGGGCGAGCGGAACTTTACCAATTGAGCGAATCAATCAAGTCCACCGTGATCGGCGCAGCCCCGCAGGGCGCCGCCGACCAGCAGTCCTCAGCGCGGGCGGTGCGCGAGATGTTCACCTCCATCGCGCCGCGCTACGACCTGCTAAACCATGTTCTCTCCTTCAACGTGGACCGGCTTTGGTGGAGAAAAACGGCGCGCACATTCGCTCACATCCTTTCTCAACCTGAAGCTCAGGTCCTAGATTTATGCTGTGGCACCGGCGACATGACTTTCGCCTTGCGCCGCCAGGCAGGGAAGGCTTCCCCGACCATCCTCGGCGCCGACTTCTCTCATGCCATGCTGCAGCGGGCAAGCAGCAAGTCGGCGGGTACGCCGTTGCGCTGGGTCGAGGCGGACGCCCTGCGCCTGCCCTTTCCCGACGGACACTTCGACCTTGTCACATCTGCCTTCGGATTTCGCAACCTTGCCAACTACGATGCTGGACTGCGCGAGATCATGCGCGTGCTGCGGCCCGGTGGGGAATGCGGGATCCTGGACTTCGGCGAACCCCAAGGCCTCGTCGGAAAATTCTACCGGCTCTATTTCAAACACGTGCTGCCCGCGATGGGCACGCTGATTTCCGGCGTGAAAGGGCCGTACGCGTATCTTCCCGCTTCCGTAGCCCGTTTTCCCGCACCCGACGAGATGCTGCAACGCATGCGCCAAGTCGGTTTCCGCGAAGCGTCATGGAGCCCCTACACCTTCGGAATCGCCGGGCTGTACCGGGCAAAGAAGTAGTCACCACAGCCCGCGTAGGGTCGGACGTCCCGTCCGCCCTAGCCGAGCGAAGCTCGGGAGTTTTTGTAGCGCCGGCGTCCCGCCCTCGCATCGTCGATCACTCAAACCCTGCCGAGCCCAGCTCGGCCGAACAGGCGCGGGCGCCTGTTCCACGTTTCGTTGGATCAGCCCTGGCCCTGCCGCAAACGGTGCAGAATTCCGCCCAGCCAGGATTGTGGTATTGCGAGCACCGCAAGGGTGATTGGATACCATTCGTGGCCGACCACGTACCCACGGCCCCACGTCACCACAACTCCCACAATTCCCAACACGGTGCCGAGGACGCCAAGCACTAGGACATGCCGCATAGGGTGGCTCGGTGCCAGCCACGCCGTGAGGTAGCTGCCCGCGACGCCGTACACAACCCGATAGGCCGTGGCGAGCAACAGAAGTGCATCGCCCGCCGGCTGGGGCGATGCTGGAAAGACTCCGGTTGCGTGCAGTACCGCGTCGGTGGCGAGAACGGGAACGGCACCGGCGACCATACCCGCCAGGAGCGCACCGACGCTTCGGCCAATACGTCTCGAACTTTGGGTTTCGCTGATAGCCGGTTCGCTCATGATTGGTTCGCTCCTTTCTCCCTCAGCCGCGCCAAGACGTCAGCGAGCCGGTTGTAACTCGCAGCCACGCCCTGCTCCATCGGGGACTTGAGAACGATGTCGCGCGCTTCCCGCGACTCGTAGACAATGGTTTGTGTGAGTGTGGTTTTCTCGCCCTGTTCGACCAGGATGATCGTGCCCACCGCCTCGCCGGGGTACCAGGACTGGTCAAACTTCTCCGTGGCCACGATCCGCTCCGGCGGTTCGATTTCGCGGAGGACGCCGCCCATCCCCATCTCGGCTCCGTTCTCGTGACGCCACACGTAACGGTACCGGTCGCCCACCTTCACCGCGACCTCGCAAACCACCATCGCCCATCCCGGCGGCCCCAGTAGCCATTGCCTGAGCAGTTCGGGTTTTGTGAAGACGTCGAAGACTAGCCGGCGCGGCGCATCGAAGACGCGTGTGATCACAATCTCCCGATCGCCGCGTGTCGTCAGTTTCATCGTTCCAGGGGTCGTCATGAGCGATCTCCTTTTCCTTTGGTTAGGACTTTGACTCGGGCCAGGCTATCGGTGTTTCCAGGGCGGCTTACCTTTACTCTGCTCCGAGTCGAACGAGCAGCGGCAAGACGGTCAGAGGACTGCAAGCGTCCGCTTTTCTGCTCGCTTTTCTGGTCGCTTTTCTGCTCCAGGGTTTTCATCTCGTCGAGCAGGGCGTCCAGGCGCTGGAACCTGCGCTCCCAGAACTGGCGGTAGTTCTCCAGCCATTCGGTGGCTTCAGCGAGCGGTTTGGCCACTAGCCGGCGGGGCCGCCGCTGCGCGTCGTGGCCTCGCGAAATCAGGCCGGCACGTTCCAGCACTTTGAGATGTTTGGAAATTGCAGGCTGGCTCATCTCGAATGGCTCAGCGAGCTCCGTCACCGACGCATCACTCAAGGCAAGCCGGGCAAGGATCGCCCGCCGAGTGGGATCGGCGAGCGCGGCGAACGTCACGTCAAGACTCCAGGGATTCATATTCTCCACAACCACAGCGTTATATAACCGAATGGTAATATAAAGGCCGGGGCGAACTATTGTCAAGAGTTTTCTCGACCGGGCGTGATGTGGATGGGGCAACGACCACGAAGGGCGCGACAGGTATAGGTCGAACTACGTGACCCTACGGTTGAAAGAGGTCAAGTGTCTACGAACTCTGTGCCGACTTCAGACGCCCAGCCAGATTCTTGATATCCTCGGCGCTGGCGTCGCCGATCACGAAGTAGCGCAGGCCATCCTGACTCCACGATTCAACCTCGAAGGACCGGCGCTTTCGCGCTCCCAGATCTGAATCCGAAAAACCCTTGATGTCCCGATCCTGAAAAATGAACGCTGAAACCTGATGCTTGCGGACCTGGAAGATCAGGTGCGCCCCGGGCGCCTGTCCAAGATAGGTCACTCGTCCGCCGACAAGCGTAAATTCGGAACCCTGCAACTCCGGCAGATTGAAAGTGAAGGGAAGCTTTCCCTGGAACCACGGCTTCACGGTGTGGCGGTCGGTGGAAATTACGTCGACGGGATTCGCGCTGGCCAGGTTAGCGACGTGGAGATCGGCGATTTCGCCGAAGGCCTGTTCTCTTTCCAGGCGCTGCCGTCCCAGGTAGGTCGCGGCGACAAAAGCCAGAAATAACAAAGCAAGCACGGAAGAAGCGGTCAACCAGACCCGCCAAACTGCCGCCCTTGGCTGTGCACTAATTTGGCGTTGCATTCTTGCGCGGAACTCCGGGTCAGGGCGGTACCGCCTTCCGGCTGACTGCACGGCCCGCTTCATCTGTACCTGGCTGAGCACGTCTGCGGCGCACGAACTGCAGCTCCTGACGTGAGCGTCCACGGCTTTCATCTCGTCCGCGGAAAGCTCGCCGTCCAGGTAGGTGGCGAGTTTCGTCGTGTATTCGTCCGCCATGTCAGCTCCCTATTTTTCTCCGTCAGTCGATTTTCTGTTTCAGAACGTCGCGCAATGCTTTCCGGGCACGCGACAGGCGCGACATCACCGTGCCGATAGGAATCGAAAGCGCCTCTGAAATTTCCTGATAGGACATTTCTTCCACTTCACACAGCAACAGGATCTCGCGAAAGTGCAGGGGGAGTTCTTCCATCGCGCCCTGCAGCAGTTGCTGCTGGGAGTGTTCGATGAAGATGCTCTCCGGAGTGCCTGCCGAGGCCGGTATTTCCAGAGCGCCCTCTTCGTCCAACGGTACGGTCGAGGTTGCCTTCAGGCCGGTACGCGAGGTCAGGAACGTGTTGCGCAGGATGCGGTAAATCCAGGCGCGGAAGTTGGTGTCCGCCTGGAACGACGAAAATCCCTTCAGCGCCTTGACGTAAGTCTCCTGTACCAAATCTTCGGCTTCGCTTCGGTTCTGGGTGAGCCACTGCGCGAAGTTGAAGAGCTGGTCAAAGAGAGGCATGGCCAGTTCTTCGAACGTCGCTGTGCGCCCTTTGGACACCTCCATAGAGTAAACCAGCGAGCGGGAGATTTATTCCCTCATCGCCAGAGAAGCCTGAAACCCGCTGCGCAAAGCGGTGGCTCGCCACAGGGTTCCGTAGCGCCGGCGTCCCGCCGGCTGTTGCGAGGGCATCTTGCCCTCGCATCATCGATACCAGCCGAATTCGGCCTTCGCGAGCCGCAAACGCTGGGCTTGCCCGTCCCGCCCAGGTTCCGGACAGATAGCGTAAGTGGAGAAGCTATTTGGTTTAGGTGTAGAACTGGATCTTCACTTCTAAATGCGAGGGCGGGACGCCCTCACGACAGCCGGCGGGACGCTGGCGCTACAACTGCTTCTCGGTAGCGGTTTGCTCCACCGCTACCGGCGCTTCGGGCTTGAAGCAATCGGCAAACGCGTCTGCGATGGAGTAGCGAATGACGTTCTCATAATCCGCGCCCAGAAATTTCTGCAGGCGATCGGTATTCATGATGTACTCGCCGGTCATATACGGCGCCACCTCTGGCGGGATGGCCACAATTCCAAGATCCCACAGCGTTCGCAGGGCCAGCTTAAAGGCAAACTTGCCCGGCACCCGCACCAGCTTTGCCTGCGCTAACTCGACGCAGCGTTCGAAGGTCAAGGGTTCGCCGCGACCTGCCACATTCAGGACCGTCAATCGTTGCGACTCCGGTTCCGACTTCTGCAGTATGTACGTGATCAATCTGGCAGCATCGTCAACATGGACAAACTGGATCCGGTTTTCCAGGTATCTCGGTCCGGTTGGCAGCAGGCAGGGAAGGCGTTTGCCCCGGCTGCGCATCTTGGAAGCCCGGTCGCTCCTCCCGTTGGGCGTGCCCCGGAATGCGTCGAGCATGTAGTTTTGCACGCTGGCTCCGGCAAAAATATGCGGGCGCAGCATGTAGGCGCTGCAGCCTCGCAGCGCTGGCGCTCGCTGCTGCACAACCTTGTCGGATTCCATCTTGTGGATCGCGTAGGGCAGCGTGTGGCCTCCCAGCGGATGCTCTTCCGTCACCGGTCCGGACAAGTCCGAACCGTAGGCGGCAACGCTGCTGATGGAGACGAATTTCTGGACGATCGTGCCCTCGTGGTTGGCCTCGGTCACAGCCTCCATCACCCGCGCCGTTCCGGCCACGTTGATTTGCCACATGCGGTCAACGTCGAGCACGCCCGCGCGCACCTGATCCAGCACAAAGGCCAGGTGGACAACCGCCGATGGCTGGCACTCCCGCAGCAGAAAAAAGAGCCGGCGGCAGGATTCCTCGTCACCCAGGTCCATGCGCTCGAACCGCACCGGCAGATCGGTCACCGGCGGCGTAATGTCCACCCCGATCACGTCAAACTCGGTCAGTTGCGGCAGCAGACGGGTTCCCAGGTTTCCGGAAATTCCCGTGACTACCACAGTTGGTTTTGAGTCGCCCATTTATTTCGGACCGGATTCGGGAGCCTTCGCCAGAGGTTTCGCTCCTGCGTCTGATGGAGCCTTTCCCTGCGGCGCGGCCGCGGGCGCATCGGCAAAGTACTTTTCGTTCAGTTCAGGCGTAGCCGACTGTTGGATGGCCTGCATGGAAGCCTGCATTCGTTGCGAGCGCAGCGTGGAAACGATCTCTTCCCGCACTTTGTCCAGCGGGAGGCTGTCTTTCTCTCCAACCTTGTAGATCAGATACCCGTTGGGAGTGGAAATCAGTTGCGAAACCTCGCCCGGCTTCAGGTCCATCACTTCTGCCTGTGGGGGCGGCAGGCTGGTACGCCGCACCTTGCCCAGCTTGGTGGGGGGCTTGGCCTTGAACTCTGCCGCCGCCGCGGCCTCTTCCTGGAGCTTGTCGAAATCTTCTCCCGACGCTGCCCGCGCCCGCAGCGCCTCGGCTTCCTTCTTCATGGCGTCTTCGGATTCCTGCTGGCGTTGCTTGGCCGCCTCGTCACCGGGTTTGCTTTTGCTGTCGTCGGATTGTTTGCTGCGGGGAATAAAAATCCGCTGGAGATCGCCTTCCTGAAACGCGGGCTCATTGTTGTGGTAATAATCCTCGACTTCTTTGTCAGTGACATGCCCTGCCTGTTCCTGCAAGCTCTGGCTAAGTTCCTTGGTCAGCACGCCAACCCGCGCCACCTTCATCAGTTCCTGGAACTTGGGACCCTGATCCAATCCCATCTGGTGGGCTTTATGAACCATGACCAAAGCAGTTCCGTACTGGGTAGCCAACTGCTTACGGGCACCAGGTGCTATGTTGGGCGCGACCGCCTCTAGGATTTGTTCGAACTCGGCTCGGGTAACGACCGTTTTGCAAGCAGCAGCCTTGGACTTGTCGACCGGAGGTTTCTCGCACAATCCCGGGATTGTGATTACCGCCGCATCGGGGGAAACGCTCGCACCCTCCGGGGCTCTTGCGGCTGTGGTATGCGCCGGAGGCGCCATCTTGGGTGCGGCCGGCGGTGCCGCCGGAGTCGCTAGTTGTGCCGCCTGTCCCCACGACAGTGTGGCTGCAAACAATAAAATCCACGCACGGTAAGTCATCAAATCAGAAATCCTCCGATGCTGAGGCGCAAGGTGCACCGAGAATCGTAGCATAGAGCGGGCGTCGGACCTCGAGTGCCAGGCGTCGGACTTCAGACGTCAGACCTCGGGCGTCGGCCCTTGGACTCCCGGGCCTCGGGTGTCGTGTGGGGTCGTTGGTCGGTAGTCATTGGCCTAAAATGCCGAGCCGATTTGCAAACGACTAGCGCCCGACGCCCAATGACCAAGGACCAACAACGACCCGAAGTCTGACGCCCGACGTCTGAGGTCCGACGCCCGACGCCCGTCTATAATGCCGCTATGTCGGGATCGCCCACGGTCTACAGCCCGAAGTCCATGCGCGCCGAAAAACGCGCTGTAGCCGGGAACTCGGTTCTGGCTGCGATCGCAATCACCGCCCTGAAAATAGTGGTGGGCGTGACCACAGGAAGCCTGGGGATACTTTCGGAAGCCGCGCACTCCGCGCTGGACCTGATCGCCGCCATTATCACGCTGCTGTCGGTGCAAGTCTCCGACAAGCCCGCCGATGCCGACCACCAGTACGGTCACGGCAAGGTGGAAAATTTCTCCGCCTTCATCGAGACCGGCCTGCTTCTGCTCACCTGCGTCTGGATCATCTACGAGGCGGTCAGGCGCCTGTTCTTCCGCCATGTCCACATTGAGCCCAGTGCCGCCGCGTTCGTCGTAATGTTCATCTCCATGGGTGTGGATTTCTGGCGCTCCCGGGCCTTGGGCAGGATCGCAGCCAAATATGACAGCCAGGCTCTGGAAGCCGATGCGCTTCACTTCTCCACCGACATCTGGTCCAGCGGGATCGTAGTTCTCGGCCTGCTCCTGGTGATGTTTGGACGGATCTACAACATCGACTGGCTTCGCGATGCCGACCCCGTCGCCGCGCTTTTCGTGGCCGGGGTAGTAGTGTATGTGAGCTCGCGTTTGGCTCGCCGGACCATTGACGGCCTGCTCGACGCTGCGCCCGCAGGAGTGCGGAACAAAATTATAGCGGCGGTGTCTTCGGTGGACGGACTGCTCGAAGTGGACCGGGTACGCATTCGCCGCGCCGGCAACCGTTACTTTGCCGATCTCTCCATCGGCTTGGCCCGCAATGTTACCTTCCAGCGCTCGGAGCAGATGGCGGCAGCCGTAACCAATGCCGTCCACGGCGTCCTCCCCGACGCTGACGTGATCGTGCATTCCGTGCCACGTGCCTTGCGCACCGAGAATATTTTCGACCGCGTTCGCGCCGTCGCCACCCGCTACAACTGCAATGTGCATGACGTGAGCGTGCAGGATCTGCATGGCCGCCTGCACGTGGAGCAGCACCTCGAACTCGACGAGAACCTGAGCCTCAAGGAAGCGCACGACCGCGTGACCGTCCTCGAATCCGAGATTCGTGAAGACGTGCCCGAGATTTCGTCCATCATCACCCATATCGAGAGCGAACCGGCCACCATCGAGCCCGGTGACGAGTTGGTGCACGATACCCGGCTGGAAACACGGCTGAAGGCGGTCGCCGCCGAGTTCCCGGAAATCCTCGACATGCATGATATCCAGATCAAGCGGGTGCGCGGCCGTATCTACGTCTCGGCCCATTGCACCATGGCGGATGACTTGCCGCTTTCCAGCGTGCACGATATCTCCACCGAACTCGAAATCCGCTTCAAGCAGGAGTTCCCGGAACTGTTCCGCGTGCTGATCCATCCCGAGCCCAGAACAGACAACCGGAGATAGAGGAATCGAAGACCACGTAGGGGCGGACGCCCTCGTCCGCCCTGGCCGAGCGAAGCTCGGCAGGTGATTAGAAGCTCATCATTCGGAGCGCTGATTGTCGCCTGCACCCCGCAAACCCGTCCGCGGCTATCTATACATTGCGACTGCGGCACTCTGCTGGGGAGTCGCCGCCAGCCTCGGCCGCGCCGCATTTACCGGGCGGCTTCCGGGCATGCAGGCTCTCCGCCCGATTGATCCTCTGATTCTCTCCCAGAGCCGCGCCGGATTTTCTTTTCTCGTTCTGCTCCCCGTGCTCGGACTCCTGCGGGGACAGCGGCGCCTGCGTCTTCCCGCCGCCGATCTTCGTCAAGCCTTCCTGATCGGCATTCTGGGTGTGGCTGCCTCCAACTACTTTTATTATTTGGCAATTCAGAAGACGAACGTCGCCACCGCCATCATCGTGCAATACACCGCGCCGATCTGGGTATTGCTCTACACCGTCGCCCGCGGACAGCAAAGACCTACGTTACAGCGCGTGGCAGCAGTTGGATTGGCGGTGACAGGAATTGCCCTGGTGATCGGTGTGTTCGGCGGCGCATTGCGTCTGGATACGATCGGTCTGCTCGCCGCCCTGCTGGCAGCATTTTCTTTCGCCTTTTACAACATCGGAGGGCATGACATTCTGGCCCGTCATGACCGCTGGATCGTGCTGCTCTACACCACCTGCAGCGCGTCCCTGTTCTGGCTGCTGGTCAATCCGCCGTGGAAGGTGATCGCGGCACACTATTCCGGCGAACAGTGGCTCTTTCTCCTGCTGTTCTCGCTGCTTTCTGTGATGGCGCCGTTCTCTTTTTACTTCGCGGGATTGCAGCATCTCGAGCCCACACGGGCTATCGTGGTCAGCTGCCTGGAGCCTGTCTTCTCCATCGTGATCGCCACCGTCGCCCTGGGAGAAATCATGCGCCCCTTGCAGGTTGTGGGGATAATATTCGTGCTGGCGGCAATCATCGTAGTGCAAATGCCGGACCGCCAGTCGCCGGAGCCAATTCCTCTGGTCGAGCCTATCGAGTAGATTGAACGAGTAGACTGAAAGGGATTCACAATGAATGTCACCAAGAGGGTACTCATGCACTCATCCCACGCCGCTTCTCGAGCGCTTGTCATGAATCCGAAATTCCGAATCTTTCTACCGCTGCCTTTGCTACTGCTGCCTTTTCTGGCATTCGGCGCACCGCAATGTGCCCCCATCAGTACCGGTGATGTACAGCACCCGACGCTGGCTGTCGGATCCTCCGCGCCCGATTTTTGCCTGCCCGGCGTGGATGGACAGACTCATTGTCTGAAAGACTACGCCGCGAGCAAAGTGCTGGTAATCGCCTTCACCTGCAATCACTGCCCGACAGCGCAACTCTACGAAACCCGAATCAAGCAGATTGCGGAAGACTACAAGGACAAGGGTGTCGCTGTTGTGGCCATCGAGCCCAACAATCCTGACGCGGTTCGACTCAACGAAATGGCTTATACCGACGTGGGCGACTCGCTTGAAGACATGAAGATCCGCGCCCAATACCGGCATTTCAACTTTCCTTATCTCTACGACGGTGACACCCAGAAAATCTCGACTGCGTATGGACCTACGGCCACGCCTCATCTTTTTATTTTCGACTCTGAACGCAAGCTGCGTTACGAGGGCCGAGTCGATAACAACATGCGCGAGCCTTTGGTCACTAAACGTGACGCCCGTGAGGCTATCGATGCTCTTCTGGCGGGCCAGCCCGTCGCCGTCTCGAAGACGCCATCCGTGGGCTGCTCGACCAAGTGGATTTACAAAGAAGCCAGCCGCCGCAAAGAGCTGGAAGAAATCGAAAAGAAGCCAGTGGACGTAAAGCCCGTCAGCGCCGACGATCTCAAAGCGCTGCGCAAGAATTCCACCGGCAAACTGCTGCTGGTGGATTTCTGGGCGACCTGGTGCGGTCCCTGCCGCGAAGAATTGCCGCAATTTGAAACCATGTACCGGATGTACGGGCACCGCGCCTTCGACCTGGTGACGGTCAGCATCAACTATCCCGACGAGCAGGCCGGCGTTCTCAAGGTGCTCACCAACGAGCACGCCACCAGCACCAATCGAATCCTGAGTTCGACGGACATTTATCCGCAACTGGCTGCGTTTGATCCTGACTGGAGCGCTGCGGTTCCCTACACTCTGCTGATCCGTCCCGATGGCGAAGTCGTGTACAAGCGCCAGGGCACGATAGACCCTCTTCAACTCAAGCGACTGATCATCGCCAATCTGGCTGACGACGATTATCACGGTCACCAGGCCTACTGGAAGACGGCCGACGATGCGAAGAAAGATGCGAAGAAATAGGATTCCGAAACAATCCAGGCTCAAGAATCTTTATGCTGAGCCAACCGGCCAGCAATCGATCTGAATCGGCTTTCGGGAAGAGCACGACTTCAGTCGTGCCGTAAGGCGCAAACAAAATGCGGCTTCAGCTGGTGCGGTACCTCTCATCCATCATATCCGCCCAAACTGCTTTACCGCTTCCACAATCGACTTCAGCTTCTCGATTACCGCATACATCGAGTGTTCCTTGAAGTCCATGTCCCTAGCAATACCCAAAACCTCAGCCGCCTTCGCGCGCGGAACAACCACCACTCCATCCGCATCCGCGACGATGAAGTCACCCGCGCTTACCGTTACTCCATCGCACACCACGGGAACGTTCGCACCGGCAAAGCGGTAATGATGGATTGAAGTCGACGGCACGATCCCCAGCGCGAAAACCGGGAAGCCGATCTTCTGCAAATAAGCGACGTCGCGCACTCCACCATCGATCACGGCTCCGGAGAAATTGCGAGCCGCCATGGCCGTGCCCATCAATCCGCCCATGCCGGCGATGTCAACGCCGTCCTCTACCACCATCACGTAGACGGAATTTGGGCCGCCCTGATCGATGGCGGTTAGCATTCCCTGCAAGGCGCCGGGATCCTGGTTTTCTTGTTTTTTCAACTGCACGGTGAGCGCAATTCCCGAGAACTTCGCGGGAAAAATCGGCCGCATGCGATGCGACATATACATGCGCTGGCCTGACATCTTTTCGATTGCGTCCGATACCGACGCCACCTCCACATGGCGAAATCCGTCCAGCAAGCCCGCTTCATCGTTCATCGCAGGTGCGGAGAACGCTCCCTGAGCTGAAAACGACGCAAGGCCCGCCAGACAAAGAACAGCAACCAGTGCGAAACCGATAGCGCGGAAGCGTCTCACTTGAAAACATTTCGTCATCCTCTCCTCCATGCCGGGACTAAATTCATGAACCACCAAGGACACGAACTTATACGAAGGCGTAAATCGCAAGGGTTTCCTTCGTGCACCTTCGTGTCCTGGTGGTGATATCGATACTCCCTAACTCCAAAGCCGGTCCCACGACCGTTCCTCATCCCACTGCGGAGTCGGTTCGAAGTAGCCGGTGCCTGGCTTGAGGTGTTGCCGTACCACATCTTCATTCAGAGTCACACCCAGGCCCGGCCTGTCCGGAACATTGATCCAGCCGTGCTCCACAATCGGCGCTTTCACTCCCTCTTCCACCAGGGACGACCACCAGCTCACGTCGAGCGAGTGATTTTCCAGCGCCAGGAAATTAAGCGTGGCTGCGGCGCAGTGCACGTTCGCCATGCAACTCACGGGCGTTCCGGCAAAGTGCATCGCCATCGGCACGCCGTACTCCTCGGCCATATCGCCGATCTTGTGGGTTTCGAGAATCCCTCCCGAAGTAGCGAGATCAGGATGGATCTTGCTGACCGCGTGCCTCTCACACAGAACGTGGAAGGGTTCCTTCAGATAGATGTCTTCGCCGGTAAGAATCGGCGTGGGACTCTCATCGGAAATCTGTTTCAACAGATCGGTATAGGTCCACGGAATCACATCTTCCATCCACGACAGGTTGTACTTCTCATACGCTTTGCCCAGCCGGATGATCGACTTCACGCCCAGGTGGCCAAGATGATCCATCGACAGAGGAATTTCCATGCCCACCGCATCTCTCACCGCGGCCACATATTGTTCCAGCATCGCGATGCCCTTGTCGGTGACTTCCATTGCCAGGAAAGGATGCTCCAGTTGCGTGGTTTCCCACTGGCTCAAATCGGAAGGCGCAGTGACGGTGCCCGGCGTTTCTGAAACCATTTCGATGCCCAGGTCCATCTTCAGCCACGTGATGCCCATGCTTTCCTTGCGTTCCTTCATGCGCTGCGCATAGATTTTCGGATCCCTGGATTCGGTGGTGTCGGCGTAGATGCGAATCCTGTCGCGGAACTTGCCGCCACCCAGCATGGCGTAGACCGGTGTGTTGTAAATCTTGCCGGCAATGTCCCAGAGCGCCATCTCGATCGCGCAGACTCCGCCACCCTGGCGCGCCGGCCCGCCGAACTGTTTGATCTTCCGGAAAATCTTGTCGAGCTGCAGCGGATTCTCGCCCAGGATGCGGCTCTTGAGAAACAAAGCGTAGGTTGGGCTGGCCCCGTCGCGAACTTCCCCCAGTCCATAGACGCCCTGGTTGGTATCGATTCGAATGATCGGACAGGGGCTGGGCCCCGGCTTGACGATGGTCGCGACCCGCAGATCGGTAATCTTCAGCCCCGAGGGACTCGAATTGGAGTTGACGTTCTTCGGAGACGCCTCCATCGGATCACCCAGCAGCAGTGCGGCTCCCAGCGCTCCCGCCGAGGTTTTCAGAACGTCTCGACGATTGATCGTGAGCTTCTCGGGTTTATTCATGGGCCCTTTCGTCCTTTCTCACTCAAGTCGCAAGCAGAGTAATGTGCGGCCAGGATCGATTCAACAACTTTCCAACTCTGGATCGATGGAGAGACGGGCGTCCCGCCCGTCCAGCCGGGCGAGGACGCCCGGCCTCCATCCCCCGTGATGTTTGGGTTTGACAAATCTTTTCCTATTTGAGAGGTTGCGGCGGGCGGAGATAATCGAGGCCCAGAATCACAATGACAAATTCAATCCACACTACAACGATCCTCATCATCAGTACGATGCTGCTGTTCGCGCCGGCCATCGCCCACGCGCAACTGTTCACCTTCCCCAGTCAAGACCTGATCGACTACACCGCCCAGAATCCATTCGACCGTTTACCCGACGGCAGGCCGAACGTGCCGGATGACATGCTGGAGCGGGCTCGCGGCCTGTCTTCCGAAGAAGTCTGGGCGGTTCTCGAACAGAAGGACTTTCACAATCAGTACGCAGACGGCTTCCAGGTCTTGCATCCCGGCAAAACCATGGTCGGGCGCGCCTTCACCGTCCAGTTCATGCCCGAGCGCTCCGACGTGGACAGCGTGGCCAAAGCCAAGGCCAAAGCCCGCGGCATCTCGCGGCTTACAAACCAGACCGCGATCGACATGCTGCGACCGGGCGACGTGCTGGTAGTCGACCTGTTCGGCAAAAAAGTAAGCGGAACCATCGTCGGTGACAATCTGTTCTATTACGTCATGCAAGCCACCCACGGTGGAGGCCTGGTAGTGGATGGGAGCGTCCGCGATCTCGACGGGATTTCGGAAATCGACATGCCGGCATATTTCCGGGCGGTCGATCCCACGCCCATCGGAAACGTCATGCTCACAGGAATCAATATTCCGATCCGCATCGGCGGAGTCACGGTAATGCCCGGCGATCTCGTGGTCGGTGACCGCGAAGGTGTGTATTTCATTCCGCCACAAGCCGTGAAAGATGTCCTCGACCATGCCGACGAAACTCACATTCACGACGAGTGGACCAAGAAAAAGTTTGCCGAAGGAAAGTACAGATCAAGCGAGATCTATGGATCACCCACAGATCCGAAGCTCAAGCAGGAATATCAGGAGTACTTGAAGAAAAGACTGGAAGAGATTCGCAGCCAACGGAATTCGCATTGATGGTTTGAGTAGCGCCGGCATCCCTTCGACTTCGCTCAGGGCAGGCTTGCCGGCTGTCTCGAGGGCGTCTCGCCCTCGGCGGGGCGGGCGGGACGCCCGCCGTTCAGCCGCCGGGACGGCGGCGCTACGGTTCGCGAGCGCGGGAAAGGAAAGGTCTGTGCCTGATCCTACAACTTCACGGTCTTGCCCGTCCTGGCCGCTTCGTAAATCCCCGTCATGATGGTCAAATCGCGCAGTCCTTCTTCGCCCGGAGTAAGCGGCTCTTTGTTCTCCATCACGCAACCGGACATGTGGTCCATCTCCAGTGCGAAGTGGTCGCGCACGGGAAGGATGCGTTCTTCGGTCGTGTTGTCATGATGCACATACATCCGCAAACCGCTGTAGGGAGTCGCTGGTTCCAGTTCAAACCATCCCTTGGTCGTCACCACCCGGTAACGGTTCTGCCCGGAATAACCGTAACTCGATGTGCAGTTGGCCAGGATCCCGCTGGGAAATCGCAGTTGAAAATTGATCGTCTCCTCAACTTCCTTGAAGCGCACATCTCCCGGCGTGCTGTACATCATCGCATTGATCTCGCTGGGTTCCTCGCCGGTGAGGTAGCGGGCCGCCTGCAGAGAGTAGATGCCGATGTCCATCAGCGATCCGCCTCCCGCAAGCGTCTTGTTCAGCCGCCATTGAGTTGGATCGCCGATGTTGAACCCGTGGTCGGCCAGAATGACCTTGGTGGGTCCCAACTCCTGCTGGCGCGCTATTCGAATCGCCTCCTGGTTATAAGGTTCATAGCGGCAGCGGTAAGCCACCATCAGCTTGCGATTGGCTTTGCGCCCGGCGTCAATCATCTGCTGGCAGTCTGCCGGCGTATTGGCCATGGGTTTTTCCGACAGCACATGCTTGCCGGCCTGGAATCCGCGAACGGTGTACTCGGCGTGCATGCCGTTCGGCAGCACGATATAGATAATGTCCACTTCCGGGTTGTCCCGGATCGTGTCGTAGTTCTGATAGTTGTAAATATTCTTCGGGTTCACACCGTAGCGCAGCGCCAGCTTGTTGGCTTTATCGGGATGTCCGCTCACCAGCGCCACAACTCTCGACTTTTCGCATTCGGAAAAAGCCGGCAGGATCTGGTTAATCGCAAGACTGCCCAAGCCAACAATCGCCCATCCCAATTTCTTTCCCGGAGGATCAGGGACCTGCAGTTCTGCGGCCGCGCTTTGCAGGAACGTCCCAGCTAAATTAGCCGCCACTAGGCCCTGGCCAACCCTGGTGATAAATCCTCGACGAGTAATTTCTTTCACAAATGAATCGGACATGCGCGGACTCCTTGTGCGATCTGAACGCCTTTGTGACTGATCACGACCGAACAGCACGGCGAATTCTACCGCACCGCTGCGGCGCCTCACCGGACAAAATCGTGGATGAGACTGTAATATTCCGAGGCAACCACTGGGCCGGACTGAACAAAGAAGCCGAGCAAAGGGGGCTGAATAATAGTGAAGCACTTCATTCTTTTCGCCATCTGTCTGATCGTTCTCGGCTGGTCCGCCATCTCATCAGCTCAGGCCACGGTCAACGTCATCTTCGACACTGACATGGGCAACGATGTCGACGATGCCCTGGCCCTGGCCATGTTGCACGCTTTTCAGACCCGTCACGAGGTCAATCTGCTGGCCGTGACCGTGACCAAGGACAATAAATGGGCTGCCCCTTACGTCGACCTGGTAAATACCTTCTATGGTCGTCCGGAAATTCCCCTTGGCACGGTTCGGAACGGAAAAACTCCGGAATCGAATCCCATGATCCAGGTGCCATCGGAGCGGCGGTGCCCCGACGGCGCGTTCCTATATCCGCACCGAATTCTGGATGGCGCCGAGGCGCCGGAGGCCGTCTCTCTGCTTCGCCGCACTCTCGCCGGACAACCGGACGGCAGTGTTGTTATCGTGCAGGTCGGCTTCAGCACAAATCTCGCCCGTCTGCTGGATACAAAACCCGATGCTGCGAGCCCGCAGGATGGGAGAGAACTGGTTCGCCGGAAGGTCAGGTTACTCTCCATGATGGCGGGAAATTTTTCCGATGGAAAGCCCGAATTCAATCTGGCACAGGATGTGCCTTCCGCATCGAAGCTCTTCCACGAATGGCCTACTCCGATAGTCGTGAGTGGATTTGAAATTGGGGCTGCAATGCTCTTTCCGGCGTCCCGCATCGAACACGATTTCGCTTACGTTCAAAACCATCCCGTTGCCGATGCCTATCGCTGCTACATGAAAATGCCATATGATCGTCCCACCTGGGACCTGACCGCAGTGCTCTATGCCGTCCGCCCCGAAGACGGGTACTTCTCCCTTTCACCTCCCGGGACCATCACAGTGTTGCCAGATGGAGGCTCCCGTTTCGACTCATCCGCCGGCGGCAATCACCGCTATCTTGTCTTGATCGATGAACAAAAAATCAAAACGCTGGAAGCAATGATCGTACTCGCCAGCCAGCCTCCTGCCGGCCAGCACTGACGGCCGAGCGCGACCTTGGTGTAGTCTATGTGCCGACTTACTTTCTCCTGCTGGCTCTGCCGCTGGCTCGGGAGACGTGGTGGGATTTCGCAACATGATACCCTCCGATTCGATGTCGGACGATTGGCTGGAACGCGGCTCTCCGTTGCGCGTCCCACACCCGAATTCCCCCGCGGGTCGAGGCTTTGAATGGCCATCTTACGGATTGCCGCATCCCGGTTCCCCTGCAGGCCGAAATTTTGACTGGTTCGCTTTAGGCCTGCCGCATCCTGCGTCTCCTGCGGGCCGGACTTTTCCCTGGTCGCTGGAGTTCTCCGCGCTCGAGCTTGAGAAGCTGGGGCCCGAGCAAGACGAACGTTTCGAGCGGCAACTTGCTGAAGTTGAGGAGACTCTTGCCGAGCAATCGGACTCCCTGCGGGAAGCCTTGCCGGACAAGTCTATTCAAGTCCTGTATGACCGCTGGGTTGATCCGTCGAAGGGCGTGTATGGTGCGGCTGCCACGGCTCCCGGTGTGTTCACGCTGCTGCGTAAGCTGCGCATCCCAATCGAGTGGTTTGACCCACAACTGCATCGCAGACTGCGTCCCAGCGAGGACTCTGAAATTGAGCCGAGCGTCGCAGATGCGGTCTGGCAGTACGGAGCGCAGGAAGAAAAAGCCCAGTTGCTGGAGAACATCGAGAAGCTGAGCGCGCGCATTTATGAAGCGGCCGGCAAGAGCATTCAGGAACAGTGGGCGGAAGCGACCCGCGCCAACAAACAGAAAGAACTGGTTGAAAAGTGGAGGGCCCGAATCCTCCAGCACGTTGCCCGGTACACCTCCGTGGGAGTTGGGGAAGGCGAGCCCGCCCCAGCCTCAACGCCACGGCCCGCCAAGGCCCCCCAGGCGACCTGGATCGAGGTTCAACTGCTGGATGAAAACGGAAAGCCTGTGCCCAATGCCAAGTACCAGGTGGAGCTGTCGGATGGATCCACACGGAGCGGCACGCTCGACCCGCAGGGTAGTGTGCGCTTCGAGGACATCGACCCGGGAGATTGCCAGGTCAGTTTTCCCGAAATCGATGCCAATGAGTGGAGTCCAGCGTAATTCAACGAATCCTGAAGGAGAGCAATCATGGACTATCCCTGGGTTGACACCGTCAAAGGGAAAGGGGAGTTGTCAGTTTATCGGGATGGCAAGATTGCAGGAATGTGGAGCACGGTCTTTCATCAGTGCATTGCAGATTTCAACCGCCTTTCCAAACAACACCAACTGGGTGTTTTTCTGAAGGAATCCAAGCACGCTCCCGTGAACGGCGGAGGCGGCGCCGATGTCAAAGTGTCGACCGCCAACGGCCCGATCGCGCTCAACTATGACGGCAAGGACTATCCCGATTCACTTATCGGTTTTAGGATGCACGGTGTGACCCGGACAGTTACGCGAATCACAGCGGTCACGGTCGTAGAGAAAGCATTTATCTTCCTCCCGCAGGAGCCGAAACAGAGCGTTCCCGGCGGATTGCGCCCCGTTGGAGCCAACATTATGAAGGTTATCCTCTTTCACGAATTCATTCACGCCTGCGGGCTGGAAGACCACACCCCTGGCGACGTCTTTCAGGACTATCCCAACGTCGAAGGGGACTACGTGAAAGCCGGCAACATAAAAATGCCGCCGATTTTCATATCCGGAGCGACTATCTCGCGCATCCAGGACAACTGGACTTAAAATGGTCAAACCCAGGCGTGATCCGTAATTCAGCAAACTGAAAACTGAGAACTGAAAACTGGAAACTGATTTCCGATCCCCCAACCACTCGTTCTCGGTCGGTTTGCGACCAGTATCCGCACCAAGTCGACGACTCTCCTTTGAGTCCCATACCCCCACCGAACCATTCTCATAAGTGGCCGCACCCTACTTTTCGTGGTACCTTACAGCCAGCAAGGCGGGTGCTGGGAGGGCGAATCTCTGGCCGGACCGAGTAGCTAGACTTGGATCTCCCCCAACTGATAGACAGCAAGGTGTTTAGCCTACCACTCCGTCACTTCCCCATTTGCACCTCAGGCGCAGCATCTCTCCAGGTTCGAAGCGAGGTGAGATTGGCCTGCCGTTTCAACGCCTTGGGTAATTTCTAGACTCATGGGATCTCCTCGGCTCACCAAGATCGGCAAGTATGAAGTCCTTGAAATAGTTGGCCGGGGCGGCATGGGTGTGGTCTACAAGGCCGTAGACCCGGCCATCGGACGCTTGGTTGCCATCAAAATGGTCACCGGAGGTTTCGGCGACGATCCCGATCTGCTGAAGCGTTTCTATCGCGAGGCCAAATCCACAGGAAGTCTGCAGCACCCCAACATTGTTACGGTCTATGACCTGGGAGACCAGGAGGGCGTCCCCTACCTGGTAATGGAGTTTCTCGAAGGGGAAAGTCTGGAAGCGGTAATCCGCTCGCGCCACGAGATGGTGATCGCGGAAAAATTGAGCCTCCTGGTGCAGGTGTGCGACGGCCTCGACTATGCCCACCGCCGGAACGTGATTCACCGTGACATCAAGCCGGCCAACATTGTCGTCACCAAAGACGGCGGAATCAAGATCGTCGATTTCGGCATCGCCCGCTTCGGCAACGAACGCTTCACCAAGACCGGGCAGGTCATGGGCAGCATCAACTACATGTCGCCGGAGCAGATCAACGGCGAAGACACCGACTCGCGCACCGACATTTACTCCACGGGGATCGTGCTGTTTGAATTTCTGACCGGCGAGCTTCCCTTCCGGGGCAAGGACACTTCGTCCACGCTGATGAAAATCCTGCACGACCCGATCCCTCCCTTGTCGCTATTTCTGCGCTCTTACCCTATTGAGCTCGATCAGGTCGTCGCCCGGGCATTGGCCAAGAAACGCGATGACCGCTATGCGTCGATCGAAGATTTCGCCTTCGACATCCAACGAATACAGGAAGAATCCCGGCGCCAGATCATTGTCGGATACCTGAACACGGCCGAGGCCTGCGTAGCCCAGTCGGACTGGAACAAAGCCAAGGAAAATCTGCGCCAAGTGCTGAAGCTGGATCGTCAGCACACCCGGGCTAATGAACTGGTGCGCGAGATTCAGGCGCAGCTCCAGAAGCAGCAGAAGCGAGACCAGTTGCGCCAGTTGCGTGCCCGCGCGGAGGAGGCGCTGGGACAGCGCGAATGGGACGACGCGCTGACCTACCTGGACCAGGCCATCGAGCTCGATCGCACCAACGCTGAGCTGATCGAGCTGCGCGACTCCGTACGCCAATCGAAGAATTTGTTGAATGACGCGCTTCACCGTGCGGAATCGGCCAATCAGGCGGGTGATCTTGAACTCGCCAAGAAAGCCGTGGAAGAAGCTTTGGCGGTGGATTCCAGCGACAGCCGGGCGCGGGCGTTAAAGGCGATTGTGAGCAAAGAGTTGGCCGACCGCTCCAAGCGCCGTGCCGTGGAAGGCTTGCTCAACGATGCGCGCAAGGAAGTCTCCGGGCGTCGCTTCAGCGCCGCACTCGAGCTGCTCAAGAAGGCACAGGAGCTTGATCCCGGAGCGGCCGACGTTCAGCAGATGATCGGGTTCGCCACCACGGCTCGTGAGCAGGAGAAGCGCAAGCAGGCGCTGGAACAAGCTTCCGCCGAAATCGAAGATCTGCTGAATCGCGATGAATACGGGGCGGCTTGCTCCAAGGCCGACGAAGCCCTGGTGAAATTTCCGCAGGATCCCGGACTGATCCGGCTCCGCGCTTTTGCAGAAAAACAGCGTGAGGCATGGAAGAAGCGCTTATACGTCGAATCGCAACTCGACGTCGCACATCGAATGCTGGACCAGGGCGACAGCCATCGCGCCTCGGGAGTTCTGCAGGAAGCGCTCAAGAAATATCCCGACGACCCCAGCTTGCTTTCCCTGTCAACCATCGTGAATGAGGCGGTTGTCCGCGAGCGGAATCTGCGTCAGGAGGAAGAACGCAGGAAAGTGGAAGCAGCGGCCGACATTAAGGCGCAGCTGGCCGCCGCGCAAAAGTTGTTGGACCAGGGAAAGATACAGGGCGCACTGAAAATCGCCGAGGATGCGCTTGTACGCTACCCAGAGCAGCCGGAACTGCGAGCGTTGGCGATCAGCGCCCGCGAGAAGCTGACGCGTGAAGAAGCCGAACGCGATGCACTGGAGAAGAAAGCCCGGCGCGAACGGGCTGCGATCATCGGCGAACTGAAGGTAGCTGACCAGCTACTCAACTCCCAAAACACCGCTAAGGCAATCGCGACCCTCGAAGAGGCTCTGCGGCGCTATCCCGAGAGCAGGGAACTGCAGGAACTGATGTCCAAGGCCAAAGAACAACTGGCCCGGGGACAGGGCGCGGAAGAAAAGCGCCGCAAGAATATGGAGGCGGAAGTTCAAAAGGCTCGTGCTCTGCTCGAGCAAGATCGCCCGGCCGAAGCCGCGAGCCAGATCGAGGCCGCCTTGCAGAAGTTGGGCGACGATGCCGCGTTGCGAAGCTTGCTGGTCAAGGCGCGGGAGGCGGCCAAGCGCCATCAGTCGGAGCAAGGCAGGAAGGTTGAAGAACAAAAGAGGCTGGAGGAGTTCAACCGCGAACGGGCCCGCGATCTGGCCGAGCTGAAGGAGTTGGCGCAGTCCAACCGGCAGCAAACCAGTTTCGGCGAACTGACCAGCCTCAGCGACCGAGTACAGGAACTGGCGCGCAAGTACGGCAGCGATCCGGAAGTTCAAGCTGCTGCTTCGCAGGGGTCAAAAGTCCTGGGTTCCGCAATCACCATGCTTCAGGAGGCTGGGCAGATCAAGCCCTCCCGCCCTGGCGCCACACCCACCAAGATCTATCCGCAGGCTGGGAATGCGAGTGTTCTGGAGCCGCCTCCACTCCCCGGTCAAACCATACACTCGACATCCGTCGACGCCGCATCCACGTGGGACCCGCAAACTGAGTTACAAGCAGAAAAGCCGCCCGTAGGATCGCGTTCCACACTTTGGATCGCTGTTGCAGTGGTGGTAGTGCTGGCGGTCGCAGCCTGGTTGATCCGAGCCAATTGGCCCGCCGCAACATCGGTCGTGGTAGTCGAGACCCAACCCCAGGGCGCTTCAGTGAAAGTCGGCGCGCGCAGTTGCATCACGCCTAATTGTCGCCTGCAGCTCAGCCCGGGCAGTTATGAACTTCATGCCCAACTTGAGGGCTACCAGGATGCTTCCCAATCCGTGACGGTCGCACCAGGGCAGCCGGAGTCCACAATTTCTCTGAACCTTGAGCCTCTCAGCAAGACAACCGGCGGCTCTCAACCCTCCACTGGCGAGCCGTCGAATGTCCCGCCCACGGTCGCCACCTCCAGTCAGGGCACGCTCGTGGTCAAGACCGGACTACCTGAGGTCGAGATCCTGATCAACGGCAAGAAACAAGGCCAGACCGGCCCCGAAGGCGTTCTACGCCTGCCGCTCGATCCCCGGGAGTACAGCGTGATGGCGCAAAAGTCCGGATTCGTCTCCGCCTTCGAGCAAAGCGTAAGAGTAAGCAAGGGTCGGGAAGTCAGCATCAGCCTCGAAATGCGGCGCATGGCCAAAAGCGCCTTTCTCAGCATGACCGGAGTCCTGCCCGGAGCGCAGGTCCTCGCCAATAACCAGCCTCTGGGCACGGTTGGGACTGACGGCAGTTTCTCGAGAACTTTGGATATTGGAGACTACGAAATTGCTCTCACCAAAGACGGTCAGAAATCAGCAGCCATCCGCAAACATCTTCGTGCCGGAGATACCCTGAATCTAAACGGCTCAGATCTAAAGTTTCCCACGACCGCCGCCACGCATCCGGCTCAACCCCCGGCGAACCCGCCCGTGAGCACTCTCCCCGGAGGTTCCACCCCGGTAGTCGTGCCGCCGACGAAGCCCTCGGCCTCGACCACGCTGCCGTCGCCATCGACAAAACTTCGCGTCAGCCCGCAGAATATCCGGCAGGGCGAATCGGCAACGCTCACCTGGGAAACCCAGAATGCGACCGACGTCAGTATCGAGGGATTGGGATCGCTGCCTGCAAGTGGCTCGCGCCCGGTCAGTCCGTCCGCATCGACCACCTACCGGCTGACTGCGAAAGGACCCGGCGGGACCACCACGGACTCCTTCCCACCGATCACCGTTTCGCCACCGCCGGCCACTGCGTCACAGCCTTCCAATGGCCCGCCAAGTCTCTTCGATCATGATCGTGAAGGCGTCAAGCAAGCCCTGGACCGATGGAAAAGCGCGTATGAAAGTGAAAGCCTGGATGACATGAAGAAGGCCTGGCCCGGAATCTCCAAGGACCAGCAGAAGAAACTTAAAGACACATTCAACACGTTTAACGCAATCAAAGTGATTATTAATTATCAGGACAAAGACATCCGCATTACCGGCAACTCTGCCGAGGTCGCTTGCCTCCAGTCCATGCGCTACACCCTGAAGGGCAAGGTTCAACCCGATCAGGTGAACGCAGTAAGTATCAAACTAATTAAGCAAATTGACGGAACCTGGGCGGTCGCATCGGTCTCGGGAAGCTGAGTTCGATGGAGAGAAGGGCGTCCGCGCCCGTCCCACGACGCGTTCCGGACGGGCGGGGACGCCCGTCTCTCCCTTCTCAGAACGTGTACGCCACTCCCACCAGGGGTATCAACCGGTGCCGCAGGCCATTGTGATCCAGCTTGATGTCCACATTCGTGGTGATGATCAGACCGCCCAACGGATTGAACTTGAAACCGATGGATCCATCGGACGTGGTAAATGAACCCGTCGTCACCGCCAGATTGGGCTGGCCGAAGCGGGTCGTAGGAGAGAGCCGGAGCGCGTCGATGACGTGAAACGAAAGAAAGTCCGCCGCAAACGTCACTCGCTTGGTGGGAACCTCGAACCCCAAGGAATAAAACACGTCGGTGGGCAGCTGCCGCTTGGAGTTGTTGGCAGCGCCGGTGGGCGAAGCCAGAATGGAGTCTCCGTTCCACTGGTACCCGAAATTTGCATGCGGCGAGACTCGTGCACGATACGAGGCGGCAACGAACGGCTTCACTCCGTATGCCCCGGAGCCTAGAAAGTTCAGTTCATCTCCGGTGGGAAACCGGAAATCCACTCCGCCAGCCAATCCAAACCTTTCCCCGGAGAAGATTGTTCCCTTGACCCGCGCCACCACATCCCCGATCCCGCTCGAGTCCCTTTCTCCAAAAGCGGGAGCCGGGAAAACCGTGGGGCTGCCCTGCAGGATGACCGTGGTCTTGCGGCTGATGCCAAGGCGCACGGTCTCATACGGAACCGTCACCGACAGGTCGATTCGGCTGGTCAGACCGTACGTCGCGATCGAAGTAAATTGATTGACCTTGAGGTCAAGGCGGTCATTCGTCGCGGCTACGGTGGGAGGATTGGTCGCGCTGCAGGCAGTGTCCACGCACACATTGAATACCAGAGGCAGGTTCTTCAGGTCCGTACCGTCCATGCTGTCGAACCCGATTCTCTGGAACGTAAAACCCACGAAGAGCTTGCCTTTGCCGATGGTCTCAGCCCGCTCGCTCAATACCGGTCCCAGGCTTTCCGTGGCGCGAACCGGAACGCCGGCAGCGGGATCGAAGCGCAGAGTGATACCGGATGCAGGCGACGCCGTCGGCAACAGGCTCAACTGGCTGCCCACAGCGGAGAAGATCGGCGCAAACGGGGTGACGCCCGTGGGAGATCCAAACAGACCGCTCTGGTTCGGCAAACAATACAGGCTGGAAGAATGCGACAGGCAACTCGATGTTTGTGCCGTTGCAGGCGGGCATTGCACCAGGCAGGCGAACAGCAACGACGCTAGCAGAAATCTACGGTGAAACATCTAAGTCTCCTTGCGATAATGTTTCCTGCGGCCGCCCGCGGAAAATATTGCCAACTCAAGAACTCTGGTTTCCAGTTTCAGGTTTCCAGTTTCCGATTTTCAGGAAAACCGGAAACCAGAAACCGAGAAACTAGAAACTGCCTATTTGATCGTCACTGTCACCGTGCTCGTCCCCAGCACTTTCTGGGTCGCGTCAGCCACCTGTACCTGCACGGTAAAAGTTCCAGAACTGGATAAGGCAGGGGAGGAAACCGGTGGCGGATTGGTGCCGCATCCGGCCAGCCCCAGCCCCAGCACCATCACCAGGCACAGGACCCCAAGCCTGGTGGCGCCGGTTTTCCTGCGGCGTGACCCAGAGCCCACCAGCAACATGGCGGGCAATAGCGCCAGGCCCAGGCCGTAGAGGCCTGGTATACGTAGGGCGCTCGTGGTCGAAGGCGGCACAGAATTGGTTGCAATGGTCAGAACCGAACTCTGTCCCGGGCTGATGTTTGCCGGGCTGAACAGGCACACGAACCCCGGAGGCAATGTGGTTTGCGGTGGATTGGGTACGCACGACAGGGTCAGCGGCGGATTCGCGACGGCCAAACCTGCCGGCACGCTGACGGTAAAGGTGGCCGTTCCTCCGGCACTGATGGTCGTCTCACTCGAACCGGTAATCGTCAGCGTTGGCACCGTCACCGAACCTGTGACCCTGGTGGTCAATTCGAGACTGTCCGTGGCGGTGAGAGTGATGGTGTAGGTTCCCGCCACAGCGTAGGTATGGTTGAAGGTCTGCGGACCGAAGGTGGGACTTCCCGCCGTCCCTTGCATCACCGTCCCATCCCCGAAGTCCACCGCAACGCTCGCCAGGGTGGCGTCATCGCTTATGCACTGTGCCGTCGCCGATGCCCCGAATCCGCCCGTGGACTGAACGTTCAACGAGCAGCGGGGAGCCACCGGACCTACGATCGTCACCGTGGTATGGGCCGTTCCCTGCAGTCCGGTCAGGTCGGTCGCGACCACGGTGATGGTGTACGTGGCCGAAGCTGCGGGATAAGTGTGCTGGAAGGTTTGCGTAAAGCTCGCCGTTGCCGGAGTGGCAGGACTGCTGCTCCCGTCTCCCCAGGTAACCAGGACCGATTGGATCACGTCACCGGTCGCCGTCACATTGCAGGTCACCGGCGCCTGGGCCGAGAACATGGTCGCCGATGCCGAAATCACACAGCTCGGAGGCTGGGGTACGAAGCTGGGAACCGTGACCTGCTGTGTCACCGGCGTACTCGATAAAGGCTGCCCTGACGGGGACTGAGCGGTGCCGACCACCGAAATCGTGAAGGTCGTTTGGGCAGTTGTCGTGGGATAAGTGAAGGTCGTCGGCTGGTTCACGTTTACGCCGGTCAAGGTTGTCGGGGAGTTGGGCACACCCTGGCCCCAATTAATCACAATCTGGGTCACAGGCTTGTGGAACTCATCGAAGCATGTCGGCGCAGCCGTAACTGCAAAGTTGTTAACCGAGGGCGCAGGAAAAGTGCATGTGGGTACGGCGTCGGCGACCGTCACCGAAGCGGTTTGTGGAGTCGCTGCCAGCAGGGTCGTGTCGCCAGCACTCAAGGTTACAGTGTACGTTCCCGCCTTCGCATACTGGTGCGCCGGCGCCGGCGGTTGGATTTTGTTTCCGGTGGCCTGGGTTCCCTGGGCCAGGAAGGGGAACGTGCCATCGCCCCAATCCAACTTCATGATTAGAGCCAGGTTCACCTTGGGATTGGTGTTGTTGGGCAGACTGAATACGCCATCATCGCAAACCGCACTGGCGTCGACCGACAGTCCCTGTGTAGTGTCGGGCGTGGCAGTGAATTGCGCACAGGTGACGGTAGGGGCAGTTCCGGTGCCCGGCCACACAACCAGCTGTTGCGCAGTTTTGCCGACCGTGCAATTCGGCGGCGTCTGGGTCTGATCGGAGCACACGATAACGGTGTACACTCCCGCGGGCACGCCGGCGTAATCCTGGAAACCGCCTACGAATCCCTGGTTGCCGGCGCAGGGTTGGTTCTGCCCGGAGCAGAAGAATCCCTGGTCGGTTTGAAAAGACAGGACCGGATTGGTGCCATTCGGTCCTCCCCCCACGCAAACGCCCTGGACGTTGTTGCCAGAACCCTGAAGGTCCTGCGTAAGGCCGCACACCGGCGTGACGGGATTGGTGGAGTCGGGGAAGGCCACAAAGGCCAAGCCGGAAGCCACGTTCCCTGCCAGCAACGTCTTAGGCGGTGTAGGAAGATTGTCGGGCGTGAAGCTCAGAACGTTGCCGGCAACTGGATCGCTGATAAAGATCTGGCTGCCCCCGCCTGCTGCCACGACCTGAATCTGGGACGGGTGCGCGCCGTTGGGCAGCAGGAGCGGAGTTGCCAGGTCGCATGGGCTACTCGTACACACTGCGCCGTCAAGGATCTCCGTCACCGAGCTGGCCGAATAGTTCGTAACATAGGCGACACGCCCCGCGTTCTGCGCGCCTGGATCCGGATCAAACGCGACTCCAACCGGATCGGTGATGCCGGTAATCTGGGCCTGGACCAGGTTCGAGACCGTTATTGAGGTCACGCTGTTGTCGCCGCGATTGGTGACATAGATGACTTGACCGTCGGGAGAAGCCGCCAGCCCGGTTGCATTGTGCCCTACCTGGATCGTCTGCACCACCACCGTGTTGGTACCGGTATTGATGGTTGAGACCGTTCCCACGCCCCCATGATTGTTGTTCAGCACATACGCGTTGCCATCCTGCTGAAGCACAACTTCGATCGGGGTCGGTCCTACTCCGGTGGTAAGGCGTGCGAGCTGCGTAAACTTTCCTGTCTTGATGTTTGTCGCGTCGATGATGGAAACGCTGTTGTCTCCCGGATTCGCTACGTACAGAGTGATGGCCGTGCCATTCTCCAGGACCGCGATACCCTGCGGGCTCGGCGCCGGCCCTGCTCCGATCGGCGCAATGGGAATCGTGGTCGGCAGCGCGGTGTTGGTCGTAGGGTCGATTACGGTAATCGAGTTGGCGCTTTGGTTGGTCACGAAAATGAGCAGGTTGTTCGGCGCTACCGCTACACGGACCGGCGCGGTCCCAACTGCCACCGTCTGCGGGGTCGAGCCACTCATCCCGGTCACCACATTGTTGTTCTGATCCATCGCCAGGAGTGACACGGTGTTGTCTGCGGAATTGGCGACATACCCCACTACCCCCACAATCCCGTCGGCCGCGGCTCGCGGCACGAAGCCGGTTGCGAAGATCGCCGCGGCCAATGCCAAAACCGGACCAGTCTTGCGGCAAGTACGGAAGAGGTATTTGGGGAGAATTGAATCTAGCCGCGCGCGCGCACCGGTTTCCATAGAGACTCCTCAAGTTTGGTCGTGAGGCGCCAATGGCCCGGGGCTTCCTGGAGTACGTGCGCGGGGGCGCGAAAAAGGCGTACCGTCCAACTCAGAGCAGACTCGGGAACGACTATCCTCACGATTGCTGAATAACTCGTGGTTTCGCAGAACCCGAAGTCAACGGACGCGAATGACTCCGGTTGCTTGTACTCGAACAGCCAGACGGGGGAGTGCTGGGTCGCGAAAACCGAGGCGACACTATGCAACGAACCCGAGCTGTTGTCAAGGGGAGTCCGGCAGCCGCGGCAAGCTTCCCGGCCAAGCCCGACAAGACATTCCGCAACTTGTGTTGGCCTGAGTTTTGTTGCCTGCGTCGTCAGGAACCACGCCGTTCTTCACAAGTGGCCGCATGGCAATATTCGTGGTAGCTTACAGCCAGCAAAAAGGGGAGTCCGGCTCCGTAAGGATGCGGTTCATCCGCCCGGCTGACGCATTGGCCTTGCCCTGATTGCATCCCCGGCGAAAGCCAGTCATATTTGTTCGCCTTCATGCCATGACGCTGGTCCTTCAAGCTGCGGGCAAGACTGATGTCGGTGTCGTGCGCACCAACAACGAAGACAATCTTGGCTATGACACCCGCGCCGGAATTTTCGTGGTGTGCGACGGCATGGGGGGCCAGGCAGCGGGCGAACGAGCCAGCAAGATCGCGGTCGATACGGTTCTGACGTATTTCGGCCCGGCCGCGAACGCCGGCGACAACCGCGTGGTGGGCGCGACTTTCGATGGCGTCTCCGAACGCGCCAATGCGCTGGCTCGAGCCATTCAATTGGCCAACCAGACCATCTGCGAAGAGGCCGCCCTGAATCCCGCGCAGGCCGGCATGGGCTCGACCATCGTCGCTGTGCTGGTGGAAGGGAACTTGTGTTCGATCGCCAACGTGGGAGACAGTCGCGTCTACCTCGTGCGCGCCGGAACCATTCAGCAGCTCACCAACGATCACTCGCTGTTGATGGAGCAGGTGCGAAGAGGCTTGATGACCGCCGAGGAGGCCGAGCAGTCGGTCCTGCAGAATGTGATCGTGCGCGCGCTGGGCTCCGAAGAAATCATCGAGTCCGACCTCGCGGACCACGAACTCTTGCCCGGCGACATACTCCTGTTGTGCAGTGATGGTCTTACCCGCCGCCTGAAAGACCAGTCGATCCTGGAAATTGTGAGCCGAACTCCAGACTTGAATCAGGCCTGTGACCAACTTATCGAAGCCGCCAAAGCTGCTGGCAGTGACGACAATATCACCAGCCTGCTGGTCCAGGCCGTCGCCCCCTCCTGGCGTGACCGCCTGTTCGGCGGCAAACGCCAATGGCAAAATTCCATCTGAAGAAATTGTGCAGGGACGGGCGAGAGATTATGTAGGGACGGGCGCCCTCGCCCGTCCAGGCCGAGCAAAGCTCGGCAGGATTTTGGTGTAGCCGAGCCGCACAGGCGTGTGGGGACGGGTCTCCGACCCGGCCAGGCCGAGCGCAGCTCGGCAGGCTCTTGCCGGTCGCGGACCAGCGTGAGCAAGAAACTACGAAACCAAGCCGAGTTGGCGTTCGGCCTGGCCGGGCGGGGGCGCCCGTCCCTACATGGGCCACAAGACTACTTCTTTGCCTCGCTCACCGGCGCCATGCAGCGCATGTTCCCCCACTCCGACGCCAGGAACGGATTTCGACCGCTCACCTGCAATTCATAGGTGTACGACTTGAGTTTTCCGTTGGGCAGTTTGACCGGAATATTATTGTTCTGGATGATCCACTCAAGTTCCAGCACGGATCCCGCGCCGGAGATTCGCGCTCCCGAAACCCAGTGGAACACGGCCCACGGGATCATGTCGTAATTTCCCAGCACGCCCAACCCTTTATTTTCCGTTACCAGAACGCTTTCGCTGCCCGTCCAGACGAGTGGCTTCGCCGGTCCCGTGCCGGAAAGAGTTTCGCTGCCGATCTTCAGCTCCAACCCTTCAACCGTGCTGGTCACCTGTTTCAAACTGTAGTTGAGATGAGGTGCAGGCGCTGCAGGAGGTGTAGCTGCCGTGGGACCAGGAGTCGCTGCCGCCGGATACAGCGCATCGCTGAGCCCAGCCGCGCGATCGAAGAAATTCAGGAATCCAGGAGAGAGGTGCACGGTGGACGTAGGGACGGGCGTGTAATGCGAGCCTTCCTTGGTTACGAATTGCTTGAGACTCTTGTCGTAGAACGTCCACAGCGTGCCGCTTCCCGGCGCCAGGAATTGATTGAGTTGTGCCAGCGGCAGATCGGGCGCATTCGGCCCGGTGTTGAACGGGTAGTACCGCGAGATCACAGCGAACTCCGAGCACAACTTCGCGCCACCCTGTTTTAACGCCTCTTCTGGCCCGCGACTGATCAAGTCCTGGATATTGTCAATCGGTTGTGTCAGCAAGGTGCCTGCGGCCGTGTAAACCGGAACGCTGGGATCAACATGGAACTTCTGTTCTACCTGACTCACCACCAGGTGGGCATCCGAAGCGGCATTCTGAGTGGGCGCGATCGCCGCCAGATCGGATGCGGGCGCCGCGCTGTTGACCAGGTTGCTGATCGCCTGCTGGAGCTTGGCGAGAGCGGAGACATAAGTTTCGTTACCGGGCTGAACGTAGGTGCCGGCGGCGCCCGGCTGGACTACGGCCTGCACCGGCTGGAACGTGTCTTTGATCTGCGTCTGATCTACGTTCGTGTGATAGGAAACAAACCAGAACAGTTCCAGCAAAGGCGAACTGGGACTGGAAAGCGTGGCCAGCTTGTCGCCGGCGTCTTTCCAGTCTTTGTAGGGAACGAATTTGGTGCTCTTCAGCACGGCGAACCAGGTATTGATGAAATCGGCATAATAGCGGCGGGAAAGTTCCTGCTGCAGCCGCGCCGGATCGAGGGTCTCGACCACGCTTTTCCCCAGCACCCACTCTTCGCCGCTGTTATAGCGCGCGGGCTGGCCCAGCGCAGTCTGCACGAAGGCAAATCCGTTCTTGGTAAACGCTCCCCGCACCTCGTAGGCATTCAGAAGTACGTCGCCGGTATCTTTGAATTCGCGGTTAAAACTTGTCCGGGGATTACTGTGGTCGGCGTCGTTGATCATTTGCAGATAGTAGCGATCGATGCCGGCAAATTTTGCAAGGTAAAGTCTCGCTCGCGCAATCGCTGCCTTGTCGTTGTCGGACGAAAATGGATTCTCACTCACCAGCTCCGTGCTGTAGAAATCGAACTGCTGTTTCGCCAGTGCGACGCGCGGTGCATCGATCTCCTTGCCTGCCTGCCAATAGCTCAGCAGCACGGGAGAAAGAAACTGCTGCGTGCTCTTTTCATGATTCGAAGTGGTGGTGAGATACGCCCGCAGCGGATTGTAAGTATTTTCGTATGTATCGGTTGGTCCGGGAGCATTCGGAAGGTTGCGCAGCGCAGCCAGCAGCCGATCCTGCGTGACTCCGAACAACAACTGGCGAAACGCGGTGAAATAAGCTTGCCGCGCCGGGGTGTAAAGACGGTCCCCGATATACAGTCCCCAGCGCAGACGCCAGGGAACTCCTTCGTTCTCGTAACTTGAAATCGTCGCCACCGATTGCCGCAGCCTTTCCAGATGCTGCAGATCGCTGAGCGAGGCAAGCTGCCCGGCTTTAAGAGTAGTGGCGGAGGCCTGATTCATGGCGTCGACCAGTTCGGCCTCCAGCGCCCGGTTTCCCATAAACGAAATCGCGAAACCGGCCATGCACACCAGGCACACCGCGATGATCGCAAACAGCGCGATCCGTCGCAGCAGGTTTACTCTGGAACTGAACCCGCTGGCGCTGAGGGCGACCCGGTCCTTGAGAATCACTTCATTGAAAAGATGGGACAGGAACACCCACTCCGGAACCTTGCGTGACCGGGCGACCGCGACCGGCGCTTCGACTTGTCCCCGGCGGAGTTGCCGGGCATTGAACATCTGGGTCGCGCCCGATTCGCCCACTTCTTCGCTGAGATCGGAACTCCGCGAAGCCGGTGCCGCAACGTCATCCACCATCACCGCGCGCACTCCGGAGAAATAGAAACCGCGCAGAAACGGATTTACCTGCAGCTGGCTGGGCCGCGCCAGGTTAACCAGAAAGTCCACGAGCAGGCTGCGCATCTTGCGGATTTCGCGAGGAAATTCGTAAATCCCTGGCAACCGGTCGGCTTGATTCTCCCGCCCCAGCACCGACAGACGCCTGTCTGCAAGGGAATAGAAGAGCTCATCGAAGATCTTGTTCAGACGCTTGGTTTCTTCGTCGGCATACACTCCCGCTTGCGCTTGCCGCACCGGCAGAGTTGCCCCCAAAACTTCACGGACCTCTTCCGGAGTCAGGTTCTGTACGTACTCGGCAAAAAACGAAACCCGATCGATCTTGGTGAACAACACATACACCGGGAAACTGATGCTCAGCAGGCGGGAGAGTTCCTGCAGCCGGGTGTTCAACTTCTTGGCCGCAGCAGCAGCCGCGGTACTGGCTCCCGGTTTGAAAAAATTCTCGCAGGGATAGCACACGATCACCGCCCGCGGAGCTTGCTGGTCCCGGCTCAGTGCGCTCGACAGACGGCTGGGCTGCATCAGCTTCACCAGCCGGCCCCAACGTCCGGGATCGTCCAGCAGGTCTCCACCGCAGTCCACGAACACCGCCTGGCGGGTGTACCAGATGTTGGCAGTTTGAGTAGGCAGGATGGTGCTGTCTTGGTAAGCGTGTCCGGCAAGAAGTTCGGGGTCCAGACCCGAATGCACCACGGTCGTGGTTTTGACCGAGCCAGCTTCGCCGACGAGAAAGATAGCCGGCTGTTTGCCCAGGGTGGCGTTTGCACCCAGCTTCGAGCTACGCAGGCGGCGCTCGGCGTCATGCACCAGCAGGTTTACGTCTTCCGCTCCCGCCCCGCCGCTCGCCAGTTCGATTCCGTCTTCCGCGGCCGCTTTGCGGCGACGATAGATCCAGAAAAATGCAAACCCCGCCGCGATCAAACCCAGGGCCATCAGGCCGGCCCGCAGAAACCACAGGTCCGATCCCTTCAGACCCAGCCAGCTGCCCAGAAACCAGCTCAGGACCAACCAGACCAGCAACAATGCGCCAGTTATCCAATATGCACGCACAGTTCCTCCAATTGGTCGGTCCCCACTAGCTAACCCGCAATCTGTGCCAGACTATTCGCGAGAAGAAATTTGAAAGCCAGGAATAGCCCTGCGGTCACGAACGCAAATATCCAGCTGATGATTACCAGCTTTTTTACCAGTCGATCAGATTGAACGATGCGCACCGCGTCCGCCGGAATCCCACCCCGGGGAGAGAGCGCCGTGCCCGGACCGCGAATGCGGCGCATTTTTTCCCGGATGGAAAGCATGATGGAATGCAAATCACCGCGTCCGCCCGCGGCGTACCGGCCCTGAAACCCCAGTAGCAGGCACAGATAGAAGACCTCCAGCAGGTCCGCTACTTCGGGAGAATCTCCGCGCGCGAGTGCCTTTTGCAGATACTTGAAAAAGATTTCTCCTGCCAGCTGATGATCGTACAGTTCGGCTTGCAACGGCAGCCGCGCCCAGTCGGCAAACGCGGGATGCCCGCAACCCAGCACCGATTCGTCGAGAAACGCGACCACCGCGAAGATCGCGAGGCGGACATCCTCGATGGTGTAGCCTCGGGCCACCGCATCCTGTTCCGCCGCGTGCAGAGCCTGCTTCATTTGCAGCCGGAACGAATCCGCGCTGGGAACATCCTGCTGCCGGCGATACTTCAGGCGCACGATCGCGGTGAATGCTTCCTGAAAACACAGCGCAAGATTCCAGCCGCGTTTATCCAGGGCTGGACTCGATCCGCGATAACTGCTTAAAGGTGAAACCTGGGTTGACATAAATAAAGACGCCTCAGGTGTCGAGAATCACGATCAACTCCAGCTCCGGGGACGGCAGTTCTCCCGGTACATAAACTCCTGCCGTCTTGGTTTGCATCATATGTTCCCAGCACCGCCCGGAACGGTTGATGGAAAAATACTGGTACTCCAGTTTGGCCGCAATTGCCGCCGGCGGTATTGGCACATGCGTGAGTGTAAGTCCGGGCAAAGCTCGTTTGACCAGTTCCGGCACAAACTTGGCCGAGCAGATTTTCACCAGTTGCTGGGTCCGGGTAATGAGGTCGGCCTCACCGAGCGCAGCGTGAATCCCCAGCAACCAGCGTGATCGATCGAAACAACGCGGATCATTGACCACGCCCTCGTAGAAATAGCGGTTCGCCTGTTTGAGCGGGATGACGATGGCCTGCGAGGGCACTACGACTTCGAGCAGCCGCCGGATGTGAGCATCCAGTTCATGAAAACACCGGTCGAGGTTCTTATGGTCATAGCTCGGCAGCGACCGGGGATGAGTATCCAGGCCGAACGTACAGAGCGCACCTCCTAGCCGCAGCATCTCGCGAAACAGTTCCTCGGGATGCCCGTGCTTCGACAGCAGCAGATGCCGCAAGGGACTGAGACTCGAATTGACCGCGTGCAGGAACCAGAACTGGGCAATGTGCCGCGCCGACAGGCCCGCTCGGAACTTGCCTCCCTCCAGATGCTGATCGTGCGAGACTGCCGTACTTTTTTCTTCCAGAATTTCCACCAGCCGCTGCAGCATGCCAAACAGTTCCTCGCTGGCGCTGATTTTCACGCATGGCGGAATGAAAGCCGGATCGTAGATGAAGCGGCCGGCACTGTCCCGGATCACGCGCGCCACCGGCAGGCTCAGAAAATCCTCGCCCACCTCATCCCCCACCACCAGCCGGATGTTCTTGCGTCCCAGTCGAACCGGCTTTTCGTACCGGCCGGTGTTCTCGTCCTGAAGCTCGTGGCTCTCTCCCGTGTAGCGAGTATCGGATTGGGTCGCGGACTCAAGTTCGCAGTTTTGTCCGTCCGCGGACCAGCGGCGAATGGCGAGTTGCATGGTCAGATGATCGGCGGTGGGCGAAAACGCGTCGGCGATGTTGCGCGCCTCCGGAAGCGGGTCGCTTTCGGGCATATCAAAAGCCAGACCATCTTCGAACAAGCCGCGCGCGTGTAGTAGTACAACCGTCCCGTTGCGCAGTGCGTCGGTATCTTTCTGCACCGCCGCGAATCCGTAACCTTCGTTCCAAAGACTCTCTGCAGCGAAGTGAATGGAATCTTCGAAATACCGGTTTTGCGCCTGGAAATGGTGCGGCGCCAGATACATCCCCTCGGACCAGATTATTTTGGAGAGCAGCTTCATCGATGGTAAGCCGTCAAGTCTGCGCTATTCTCTCCTGAATCGCATCAATTCAGAAGCGGAAAGTCTTGCCAGGCAACTGTTTCAGGGCGTCGTTCTCGCGAAGAGAGCTTACCCGGCGCGGCCCCGGGGACGAGGCGAAAACAATTGATCAGTCGCGTAGATGCTAGGGGCTCGACTCTTTACTGTCAAGCTGGTGCAGTGTAAGCTCGCCATCAATGACGGCGAAAGCGGTGATTCGTACGCAGCCGTAATCGCTTGCGAAACCATGGAATTTCTCAGCAAGTACGAGTTGCGGGAACGGATCACCAGCGGCCCCATCGAAGTCTTTCTGTCTCAGGAGTTGCGCACCGGGTTGAGCCGGCTGGTCCATGTTCTGGAGTGGACGGAAAATTCCCAGGACGTCACCAGCCCCGAAATTCTCAGGCTGATTCGCCGCTGGGCCCCTGAGCCGCCGGGCATCATCCTGGAAGCCGGCCGGGACCCAAAGATTTCCTACGCTTATCTGGTCACGACCCTTCCCGCCGACCCTCTTGCCGTCCAAGCCTGGGTGCAGTCGTACGAGCGCCTGGCCAAAGGGGTTCGCGGCAATAGTTTCGCGAAAGCCCTGCAAGCCCTCAAATCAGAGGAGGCTGCCTTGTCAGAGCCTCCCGCCTCGCAGGAAAGAGCTTTACCGGAAAGTGAAGCCGTCACCGCAGCCCTGGATATTTCTTCCCTGAATCCGTCCGGCCCAGCTGTGACAAAGTCCGAAGCTACGAAATCAGGTGCAACAAAATCCGGCGCCGAGCCGGGCGAGTTCACCCGTGCATTTGGAGAGATGGCCTCGCCACAACCGAAGCCGTCGTCTGGTCAATTCCCGGTAGCGGATGCAACCGTCCCTAAGAAGCCGGCGTTTGCCGACCGACAGCCGCTTCCCGACCTCGGCCAGAACTCGGAAAGTTGGACCCGACGCGAAACCGGCGCCTTCACCAAGGAGTTTCTAGGTGTCCTGGGCGAAGGACCCGTTGAGCCTGACTCGCTGCCTTCCCAATCCACAGCTCCCGGCGCGAAGGTCGATACCCGCCCTCCCGGCACCTTCACTCGCGAATTTTTCGCAGTGCCGGAAAAACCGGCCGCGCCCTCGCCAAAGAGCTCGGAGCAATCGTTTCCGTCCGGATTCGGCACGCCCTCTCCCAGAACAGAGCGCGCCAACATTTTGTCTGACATCGACATTCCCGCCGCCAAGCCCGAGTACTCTCCGCTCGAGAGAAACCCTTACCGGGGGAAAAAGTCCGAGGCAGAAGGTGGCCCCCCTTTGGGATCCGAGATGGGGTTGCAGGGGGAATCCCGGCACCAGAACCAAAACCAAAACAAGAAGAAGAGCGGTGAATTCACCAATTTCTTCGGTGGAATCGGGACGCAGTTGCCAAGTGAGCCGACCGACCGGCTGCCCCTCCCCGATAAAAATCGGCTCGCGGAACCTGATCCCAGATTTCGCAGCGAACCCAACCGGCCCGGGAAGGACATCTTCGACGATGAATTTTTCGCTAGTTCCCCGAAGCCGGCGTCCAGCACGTTTACGGAAAATCTAAAGGCTCCCGAGCCGCTCGCTGCTCCGAAGGCGGACCGCAGCGCGAGGTCTCCGGTGCCGAAGTTCGACTCACAGGTCGATTTTGCCGGCGGCGGAAACAGCCAAAACTATACTGCCCCCGAGCCTGTCCCTTTCGGCGTCAATCGTTCTCCGAAACTCGACCCCGCCTCGGCTTCGATTCCCGAGCCGGTCTGGGACAGACCGGCGGAGCCCGCCGGGGCCACGAAGGTGTTTGCTTCTCCGCGTGAAGCGCCAATGCCCGGCTCCGCGCCGGTTGATGACGGTCCCAGCGAATTCACCATCATTCAGAGCGGCAACCAGCTTGCTCCGCCCCCTACC
>Ga0075021_10000066_pt1 | contig 55283 bp, 49 predicted proteins | sample ColStrG_CSR_2012_FD_72749 | JGI IMG/M metagenome (GOLD analysis project Ga0075021, IMG submission 72749) | Freshwater sediment microbial communities in response to fracking from Pennsylvania, USA - Cold Stream Run_MetaG_CSR_2012 | ecosystem: Environmental > Aquatic > Freshwater > Creek >...
CCACGTGGGGACGGCCGCCCTCGGCCGTCCAGCCGAGCGAAGCTCGGCAGTTAGCTCAAAGCTGGCCGCGCCCGCGCTCTACGAGCGGGAACCCTTCCAGTAGAGTTCGGTCGCCTCCCGCAGATTGGCAACCGCCTCGACAGTTTTTCTCTGGCTGACTGTACCCACTTCTGGACAATCGGCGATGTAAAGGCCAAAAAGTGGAAAGACCTACGCCCGGAGTACACCACAGACCACGTAGGGGCAGGTGTCCCTGCCCAGCCGAGCGAAGCTCGGCAGTTGTTTGCCCTCAGGTCACGAGCCTTGCAGGCTTTTCGCGGGCGAGGGCGCCCGCGCCACACCGCCAGCCTGCCATCACTTCTGCGGTCGCGACTCCGGAGGCACCAGCCCCGCCACCCGGTAATACACGACCAACTGCCCGTAGTGCTCGCCCGAGTGCTCAATCAGTCCATACGCCAGATCGGACAGCTGCAGCGTGTCGTGTGATTCCGCGCTTACTACCATCTTCGCCATTCCCGCGTCGCCTTTCGACTTGATCACCGCCGCCCCATCCGCAAATGACTTTTTCACGTAAGCCACGACCGCTGCCTTGGTCTTGTAGTTGGCGCGGGACTCATCGTCTACCGGCTTCTCTCCCTTCGCTACCGCAGTGAAGAGATCGTTCGAGCCCGCTACGTGCAGCAATTGCTCGGCGAAGCTCCGTTGCGCCGGCACCGGTTTGAAGTCGTACTTGTCTTCCGGAAAATCCTCGGCCATGGCAATCAATTTGCGCCCGATGTCGTTCCACGTCTCCAGCACCGCCTGCGACGGGCTGAGCGCGGCCTTCTTCGCCGCATCCTGCGCCCACCCCGCGGACGTGAGCAAAGCGACCGTCAACAAAGCGACGACGACCACAGCACTTGCGAACCGTTTCTTCATTACCTGTTGCCTCCCGCTGAATTTTGATCCCAAACAGCGGCCTCATTGTACCCGTTCAGAACCCTGCATTTGTTCCGTAGCTGTGCTACAAACGTTGACATTCCAGACTGAACACTCCGGGAGTGTTGAATCAGGAGTGTTGAATCGGGAGTGTTGAATCGGGAGTCTTGAATGAGGACTGTTGATGAATCCACGATCGTTACTCCATGCCGTTCTGCTGTGTACAGGAATGCTGCTCACCGTCACCGCAACGGCGCAGCAACCATCGCCCTCCGATCTGCAGAATCTCGCTTCCGATTTCTGGACATGGCGGGCCAGCGAACAACCATTCTCGTTCGACGACATTCCTCGCCTTGATCGTCCTCCGGGATGGGCCGCAGACTGGTCCGCTTCCACCATCGCCCACCGCCGCGATCAACTCACCGCCTTCGAAGATCGCTGGAAAAAATTAGGCCTAACTGTCCAGGACAGGTCGCGCGCAGAAACCGTGGACTATCTTCTGGTCGGCTCCGCCATCGCCCGCGCGCGTTGGGAACTCGATTACCTCCGAGGATGGCAGCGCAATCCCTTTTTTTATCTGGATCAAACTTTGGCTTCGGTTTTTGTCAGTCTCACCCAACCGCCGCCCTTTGACGAGGCGCGCAGCGCCGAGATCGTGCGGCGCATCCAGGCGATTCCGCAGATCATTGCGGATGCGGAAGCCAATCTTAAAGACCCCTACCGCCCGCTCGCCGTGTTGTCCATCAATGAATTAAAAGACATTCGCCCGCGTCTGGAAGAAATGGCGCGCGAGCTGAAGCCATTTCTTGCGCCCGCAAGCGCCGCCCAACTCGATCTGGCAATGCAGTCTGCCATCGCGGCATTCGAGGGATACCGCGCCTGGCTCGATCCGCGGCTGCCCGCCATGTCAAATACCGTGGCTGTCGGGCGTGATGGATATGTTTTTTTCCTCAAGCATGTCGCTCTCGTCCCTTACGCGCCCGAGCAATTGACCAGCATGGGACACCAGGAATGGGAGCGAGCAGTGGCGTTTGAAGGGTACGAGAGCAATCGCAACTCCAATTTTCCGCAGCTTATTCGGTTCAAAGATCAGGCTGCGCAGATGGCGCGCGAGGAACGGCAGGAACAGGAGATCCGTAATTTTATTGAGCAGAAAAACATCCTCACCATCCCGCCGTGGGTACAACACTATCGCAACCTTTCATACCCCGCGTACCTGGCGCCCATCGCCGCTTTCGGAGTCGCCGACGACCTGACCAGCCCGGCGCGGCTGAAGGACGGCGCCACCAGTTACATCAAAGCGCCTTCCCCCGACCGCGGGTACTTCGACCAATCTACCGCCCGCGATCCCCGGGGAATTATTGTGCATGAGGGCATACCCGGGCACTATCTGCAAAAAGTCTTGTCCTGGAGCAACGACGATCCCATTCGCCGCCATTACTACGACTCCAGCGCCAACGAGGGCATCGGCTTCTACGCGGAAGAAATGATGTTGCAGGCCGGCCTCTTCGACGACAGCCCGCGCACCCGCGAGATCATTTACAACTTCATGCGCTTTCGCGCCCTGCGCGTGGAGGCCGACGTGAAGCTGGCCACCGGAGAGTTCACCATCGAACAGGCCGCCGATTACCTCATGAAAACCGTTCCGCTCGACCGCAACACCGCGATGGAAGATGCCACGTTCTACGCCTCCGTTCCGGGTGTCGGAATTTCCTATCAAACCGGCAAACTGCAGATCGTCAAACTGCTGGCCGAGGCCCGCCTGGCGCAAGGTGACAAGTTCAGCTTGCGCGACTTCCACGATTTCATCTGGAAAAACGGGAACGTCCCCATCGCGCTGCTGCGGTACGAATACCTGGGCAAAACTGACGAGATCGAAATGCTGCAACACTGACGGCCAAGGCGAATGTGTCGGATGCCGCCACGAGTCCGCTCGCCTCTACGCCACCCGCGAGAATTGACGGAAGCCCCGGCCTCGCCGCCAGATGCGGTAAGCCCAGGCAGCTACGGTTATCACGCAGCAGATCTCGACAAACACTTTGCCGCCATCCAGCAAGTCGACTTTGCCATTGGATAGTTCAGGATCCGTAAACACGCTGTGAATGAACATGAGAACGAAAGCCGGAAACACCAGATAATGCAATTTCCGCCATAGCGGACGGGCCATGCGCAGCCGCAGCAGCGAAGTAAAAATAACCACCAGCAGGAGGTACAGACCGGCGGCGCCCACGGTGTTGAGCGTGGGCTGCACCGGAGAATGAATCGGCAGCAGCACGTCTCTCCAGCCAAAGTGAGTGGAGCTTCGAAGCAGCAGCACCGCCGGATGCACAACGATCAGCAGCAACACCAGGTATGCGGTCCAGTTATGAAGCCGGAAAATATTGATCCGGCGATGCGGCCACAAGCGCACCGGACTGTAGCGCAAGGCGATGAGCAATCCCAGAAGCATGTTCACCGTTGCTGTGCCAACGGCGGCAAGTCCGAGGTAGGCACAGACGTCCAGAATCGTCATCGCAGGTTTGAGCCCGGTTTTCCCCAAACTGCATTCTAGAAGCCTGAAGGCGGTTGCGAAAGCTTCGCCGTCAACTCCGCTGCAACTGGCCGCCCTTTCGTCCGCCGTCGAGTCTTCGGCCGCATCAAGTCCCAGGCCTCGCGGTACTGTTCAAAAATCCCGCCGGTTTTGCTTCCCGAGGGATAGAAGTACAAGTGTTTCCGTGGAGCAAAGGCCCTGACCGGGACGACATACCAGGCATTTTCCAAGACCAGGAACGCCACCAGTATGTCGATCTGTTTCGCGGTGTACGCCTTCTTTTCACCCGCAACACCACTACAGGAATGGACGCAATAGCTGTGTGCCCGTTTGCCGTATGTCGACTTTACCTTCACCCGCCACAGTCGAACTCCCGAATCCAGAATGAAGTCGTAACTCTCACTGTCGCCGTATGGCTTGGCCACGCCGAAACCCAGTCCCGCGGCCTTGTAAGTAAAAGCCATTTCCGCTAATTCGCCCCGCTGCTTGAGAGTCCCTCTGCTGGACTTACCCTTTCTGTCCCGGCCGGCGCGCTGGCCGTCGGGAACTGCCGTGCTGTTTTCCATGGCCCCAACTCAAGAAGCGCCAAGCGCAAGGCTCGGGCTTCTTTTCCCGGGGTGGCGCACATTCCAGGCGCACTGCACCCCAGCGTGGGAAGGGCACGCATTTCAGATGCGCACAACCTTACGTTCAGCGGCATCCTTCGACGGCTCACCAGGACACGGTCCTGAACCGTGTCCTTTTCAAGCTGCAGTCGTTTCGAGTTTTCCTGTGCAAATTTTAAGGCGACTGGGAAACCCGTGATCGCGTCCCCGCATTGCCGATGGCCGGCACGCCCAAATAAGAAAGGCGCGAGCTCGTCGCCCGCGCCTAATATTTACTATCTAGTTATAGGATAGCATTTTCAGCAGGGTGAATGGGACACGCCGGGCCAAACTATTGCGCCCAGCGAATGAGCAGCTTGAAGAGAAAGAGGCGAGGGCGGGGGATTGACAAGTTGGGCGGCGTCCCTTCGGCGGGTGCCCCACTCATTCGCGTTTTTTGCGAATGAGTGGGCTTCGTCACAACCGGAGTGTCTGGAAATCACAGCCAAACTTAAGCCCCGCGATTTACCCTGATCGGGTGACCCAAGGGCTGCATCGCTATTATGGCGCCGAGGATCTGCATTTTATCACCTGCAGTTGCTACCGCCGCCGGCCCCAACTCGGCAGCGCCAAACGTCGCAATCTTTTCCTGAGAATCCTGGAAGAAACACGCCGCAAGTACCGCTTTGTAGTTCACGGATACGTGCTCATGCCCGAGCATTTCCATCTGCTCATCACCGAACCGGAGGTGGGCGATCCCTCAGTCGTATTGAAAGTGGTCAAACAGCGTTTTGCACGACGGCTGAATCGGGGCCGCAAACGAAGTTCGTCGGCCCAGACAACGCTCTGGGATGCTACACCGGACCCTGTTTGGCAGAAACGCTTCTATGATTTCAATGTGTGGAGCGAGTCCAAGCGGATTGAAAAACTGCGCTACATGCACCGTAACCCGGTCAAGCGCGGACTGGTCGAGCAGCCGGATCACTGGAGGTGGAGCAGCTTTCGAGCCTACTTCTATGGCGAACCCGGTCCGGTGCGGGTGAACTTTCAGGAGTGGCCAATGCAGATCAAACGTCGTCCGGTCGAAAACTTCGGAGGTTTCCGAGGCCGTCACCCACTCATTCGCAAAAAACGCGAATGAGTGGGGCACCCGGCCCTCGCGACAGCCGGCGGGACGCCGGCGCTACGCCAAACTCACTGGAACGTGTTGCACGACGCAATCGTTCCGTCCTGAAAGCCGCGCTGAAACCATTGCGTGCGCTGCGCGGAGCTTCCGTGGGTGAAGGTTTCCGGGTTTACTGTGCCGCGGGACATGCGCTGCAAGCGGTCGTCTCCGACCGCCGCCGCGGCCTTCAGGCCTGAATCCACGTCTCCGGCTTCCAGAAGGTTGCGCTGTTGGGTGGAGTGTCCCCAGACCCCTGCCAGGCAATCCGCCTGCAATTCGAGGCCGACGGAAAGCTGGTTGGCGGCTTGCGGATTTTGCTGCTGGGCCTGCCGCACCTTGGCTTCGATGCCCAGCAACTTTTGCACATGGTGTCCGATTTCGTGAGCCAGCACGTAGGCCTCGGCGAATTCTCCGGGCGCGCCGAAGCGTTGTTTCAGTTCGTCATAGAAGCCCAGATCAATGTAAACCTTCTCATCCTCGGGGCAATAGAACGGGCCAGTAGCCGACTGGGCCTGGCCGCAGGCGGAGTCGATCGCGTCGCGAAACAGGACCAGCTTGGCATGGCGGTAGGGAACTCCCTGCGACGGCAGAATCTGAGCCCAGGTGTTTTGGGTATCGTTCAAAACGAAGGTGACAAACTGGACCAGGGGCTGCTCCTGCTGGTCTCGCGCCGCGTCCGGCTGGTTGACCGTCGTGCCGGGCGTGGCTACGGAGCCGGTGCTCAACAGCGACAGGAAGTCGCGCTTGAAAACCAGACTCAGGATGAACAGGATTACCACCCCGCCCAGACCCAGGTGAATCCCGCCTACCTGAAAGCCGCCACCGCCGCCAGTTTCGTCGCGGCGGTCCTCAACGTCGTCACTGCTTCCACCGGGTGTCCAGCGCATGTCTGAGATCCTTCACGGGCGTCGCGGGTCTTCTCCGGACGGCTATGCTGTCTTCTATGCTGTCGTCTATGCGGTTTTGGGCTTGACCAGATGGTAGACACCCAGCAACACAATGGCCCCGATGACCGACATGATGAAACCCGCCGATTGTCCTTCGTGATACCAGCCCAGGGCGCGGCCGGCGTAGGTCGCGATAAACGACCCGGCCACCCCAATCAGGCTGGTGACAATAATCCCACCAGGGTCCTTGCCGGGCATGATCAGCTTTGCCACAGCCCCGATCACGAGCCCGATCAACAGCGTCCAAATAATACTCATCTGACTTCCTCCTGCGCTGCGTGCTAACGGGAGGCACGGATCTTACGCATCCCAGGGTCCCGTTGGCCACCCTCCAGCGCGGCGGGAAGTATACCTCAAGAACAGTGCAGGGAGTATCCGGCCAACCCTGTTGCCCGGATAGTGATGCTCACTTTGCGTACTTTGCGGTAAAAAAGCTATTAACCGCAAAGTGCGCAAAGAAAAACCTGCAAAGAACGCAGAGAAAATCCGTTGGCGATATCCGTGGCGAAATCAGAACGAGATCGTGATCCCCTCGCCGGGGTAGGACCGGTCATACACGTAGTACCCAATTTCTTCGGCATAGCCTCTTCCTTTTGAAAACGCAGTGGAGATCTTGCTGAAACTTCAAAGTCAGAAAGAATGGCACCTGGGTTGGTGTCCAGGTGCCGTTCGCAATTGCAGCCGACGATTCGGACCAGTCACGCTCGTGGAGCGTCCTGGATGAAGTCCGGTTTCCAGTTAGGCAGCCGCCGGAATCACCAGCGTCTGGCCGACTTTGATCTTGTCGGGATCCTCCAGGTTGTTGGCTTTGACGATGACGGGATACTTGTTGGCGTCGCCGTAGAAATGCCGGCTGATTTTGGACAGATTGTCCCCGGGCTGTACGGTATAGCTCTGGTCGCCTTGCTGAACCTCGATGTCGTGCTTCAGGTCGGCAAAGTTTGGATCGACCGCTTTGATTGCATCCCAGATGCGATTCTTGCTCGCCTCCGAAACCGCCGTGGCTTTGAGGTAAAGCTGGTTGCCATCCAGATTCAGGTTTTGCAGTTGTGCGCCTTCCTCCTGAATCTTGGCCAGAACCGGCTGATATTTTTGCTTGAGTTGCTCAAATTGATCAGGCATATGTACTCCTTCGAAGAATTTGGAAACGAATTCAACGCGTAGACGTGCTGCGCGAGGTTTGCTGCAGAGGCCCCTTTGCAGGACCGAAGCATATACGCCCGCCGCTGTGCAATACAACTGCCACGATGCAGTTTAGTGCCGCGGACTGTTCTCGGATGCGGACCTGCCGGGAGGTCCCGGAGGGACCACTGATAGTAGCCCGCCACTTGCAGTGGCGGGTGGGATGACGAGAGGGCTGCGCGTGCCGTCGGCACGCCTGAAATGATCCTGCGCCGCCCGGGTGTACATTTCAGCCGTCCCTACGGGACGGGGACTATTACCGGTCGACCCCGGCGTTGAAACGCCGGGCTACTATCAGGCGTCCCTTCGGGACGCTGCGTGGACCGAGAGCCGCCGAGCTTCGGTTCGGCACGGCGGGCCGGGGCGCCCCCGCCTACATGGACCCTGGCGCGACAGGCTGCGCCAATCCACCCGCGGCCCAGCCGTCCTGCTTCAATCCAGCCCTTTCGGTATACTACTCAGGTATGCCTGTTCTCCAGAACATCGCGGCCATCGCCAAAGGCATGAGCATCACCTTCCGGGAGATGTTTCAGCCCACCATCGTGGAAAACTACCCCGACGGCCCGGGCCCGCTGAAGGGTGCCATGTTTCAGGAGCGTTATCGCGGCGTCCATGTGCTGCAGCGCGATGAGAACGGCCTGGAGAAGTGTGTCGCCTGTTTTCTCTGTGCGGCCGCCTGTCCCTCGAATTGCATCTACATCGAAGCCGCGGAGAACACCGCAGAGAACCGGGTCAGCGGCGCCGAGCGCTACGCCAAGGTCTATAACATCGATTACAACCGTTGTATCTTCTGCGGCTATTGTGTGGAAGCCTGCCCCACCGACGCCATTACCCACGGGCACGGCTTCGAGATTGCTACGTTTAACGCCAGCAACCTGGTCTACCGCAAAGAGCAGATGCTGGCCCCGCTGCCAGCACATATGGGAGCCAACGCAATATTCAATCGAGACGAAGTCGCCGCCGGCACACCTTCGTCACCTGTACAAGGAAGCTAACCTTCAATCGATTGAGATTACAAGCAAGCAGCACCGGTCCTCAGCGGGCCGGGGTTTGTGTTTATGAAGCAGTCGTGAATTGGAGCACTCGCTCACGCGCGCCCGGAGACGCCAATTACCCTCTTTTGGGGGATCCTCTCATGTTTGGCAACAGTTCTAACGATCGTCGCGTGGGCACGTGACCACCTTAAACAAAAGCCAGCACGCTTGGTGTATCCCGTGCTGTTGGTCCTGTTGACGGTGTTGTCGACGTATGAGTTCCAAGAAAACAAGGAGCTCATTGCGATAAAAGCAGTCTCCGGTCAATCGGTCCAGGGATCAAAGAATGTCGCGTGCGTCGCTTCGAGGTGCTTGGTATCTCGGGTGACGAGGGTAAGGTCATAGTGAAGGGCGGTCGCGGCGAGTAAGCCGTCAATCACCGGGACCGGAGATCTCCGCGCAGACGCGCTCCCGGCAAGCCGTCCCCAGCGGTCAGCTACGGGATGATCGATGGGGAGGATGCGACCCGAAAAGCGGAGCGCGAGATCGCGGTCAAGCCAAGCTTCGAGTCGAAGGCGGCGCCTGCCTTCCGGAAGGGAAGTGATTCCCTTGCGAATCTCACCCAGGGTTAGAACGCTTAGATAAATCAGATTCTCGTCCGTGGCTTCAATCCATTGCGTGACTCCGGGATCCGGTCGGGCCTTGATCAGCTCGGAAATCACATTGGTATCAAGTAGGAATCCGCTCACAGTTTAATCTTTCGGCCGTAGTCGGCCTTGCGCTCCAGATTCAATGCAGCACCAGCCAGGGGAGACTCCGCGAAAAACGCCACCAGGCTCCGGGGCTGCCGAGTACGGCCGGTGAGCTGCTCAAATTCTTCAGCCGGCACGATCACCACCGCTTCCTTGCCTTGACGGGTGACGTACTGTGGCCCTTCCGAGCGGGCGCGCCGGAAGACTTCGCTGAATCGTGCCTTCGCGGTCTGAAGCTGCCAGTGGGCCGTGCGGACCTCCGGTGCCTCGGCACTTGTGCGATTTCCGGGTGGTATCTTTAATTTGCCCATAACTAGTCTGACTAGTCATATACTAAATCAACCAAGAACCTAAGACAAGAGGTCGTTGGATTAACGCCTGAAATACAGCACCATCAATTCCTCATCCACGTACTCATCGCCGATCTTCAACGCCCGATTCTCACGGCCATAAATCTCAAACCCTAAAGACTCGTACAGCCGTTTGGCGGCAACGTTCGTGGTACTCACTCCAAGAGCTATCTGCTCCAACCCGGGCCGGGATCGCACCAGTCGTATCATCTCTGCCAGCAAGGCTCGTCCTACACCCTGGAGCCGACCTTCGCTTGCGACATACACACCCCAGATCAGGCCGCGGTGGCTGGTTTTTGCTTCGGTTCGCCGCGCGAATCCAACTGTGCCGATCAGTCGCCCGCCCTCAAAAGCTCCCAGAACAAAGTTGTCATCGGGGGAACTCAGCCGCTTTCTGATCGTCTCCACTGACATAGCCTTGTGCTCAGCGGGAGACTCGGTGAAGGCCTGCGGTTCGCGTTCCAACGCTTCGAGGCGAATTTGCCAGTAAGATTCGGCATCGAGTTCTGTAAGGCGGCGAATGTCCATAAGTTTCCAACCACGAAAACCAGTTCGTCCCAATCTGCATCTCAAGTGCCCATGATCCGCAAACTAGAATCCGGACAATATCGACTCTATTCACGAACGAAGAATCCCAAGACCGGCCGCAGGCGCAACCTGGGCACGTTTTCCACCCGGGCCGCTGCCGTGAAACACGAGCGCGACGTCCAGTATTTCAAGAAAGCCTCAGGGCGATAAAGTCTCTGTGAACTGTGCCCTTGGAGTTTCGTGAGTCCGCGAGAAAAGGAGGTCCCCGTTCTCCTCCCCCCTCGTTTGCACTCGGGGTTCGCTCAGGGCAGGCTCTCCACTTCGCTTGCGTCGCTGCGCTCCGGTCGGGATGACAGAGTTGTGGGATTGACCTACAACTCGCGACACTAGTTCAGCTGTCGCTTCATCCACTCCACAACTGTCGGCACCAGCGGATCATAGAATTTCCCGCCGACTGTAAACCCGTGCCCCATGCCTTCGATTTCCAGATAGCGCGCCTGCCCGGGATGCACCTGGTTCACTATGTTGGCGATGGCCTCACTGTCCGCGCGGCTCATGATGTCATCAGCAGCGCCGCGAATAACCAGTACTGGCGCCTTGACCTTCTGCCAGGTGTCGCCCAGATTCAACCCTTGCAGTTGCTGATAGAACGCCGCCGGGCGTCCGTATTGCCCATCGGCCGTGTCGTACCAGAAATCCTTCCACTCCGGATGCTGGGTTAGAACCTGGCCTGGCGTCATGCTCTTTACCAGATACAGGTTATAAAAATCAGCGAAAACTTTGACTGAGGAATTTACCTCAGCCGGCGACTTACCTTCGGCGGTGAGCCGCCGCCTCTCGAGTTCGAGCATGTGCTCGTACCAGGTGCGCCCCCAGGATCCGGCGGACACGAATCCACGCACCGGATGATTGCCTACAGCCAGTGGCGAAAAGCCGCCGCCATTGCTGAGCCCCACGACAAAAATCCGATCCTGATCGATGAAGTCGTACTTGCCCAGCGAAGCAAATGCCGCTTGCCAGCCTTCCATCTCGCTTTGAAAGTCCGCTTTCGAGCAGTCACCCTGGCTCTCGCCCACTCCCGGCTTATCCATGCGTACGGTGGCGTAGCCCGATTCGTCGATCAGGCGGCGCATGAAGATCCCAAAACCGTCGCGAGTGCTGGCGTCGGGATACTCCATGCTGTCGCAACTCAACCAGCCCACAAAGAAAATGACCGGGACTTTGCCGGAGGAGGCTTTAGGGCGGGTAACGAAAGTGCGTAGCTTCTGACCGGAATGATTTGTAACCCAGTCGTAGAGCACGTCGGCGTTCTGGAAATGCTCACGGTTGACCGTCTGCCCCGGAGCCGGCAAGACCAAGCCGGACACGGCCAGTGCCAGGAAAAAGACACACTTTACAGGTTTGGAAGGATGCATAAAGGCCTGCTCCTCGGGACATTTAGACGGGAAAAAGAGCCTGGCGTTAGTAGCCGTCAGGCAGCCGGAGGCTGGCCAAGGTTCGACGCTTCATCCAGGAGAAGGCGCCGCAATCGCCGCAAATCATTGAGCATGCGTCCGCTGATTCGAAGATGATGTTCGAGCCGGTGCAACTTGTATTCCACCAGCCGAAGCGCTTCCAGTCGCCGTTCCGAACGACTCCCGGCCGCGGCCGCATCGTCCGCTACTTCCTTTTTGGCTTCGACCAGGGTTTCAATCAAAAGCTCGATGTAAGCCTGGGCATTCTCCACCGTGTCAAATGGAGTCTGCACTGCGGGCGTGTGAGGAACCTTCATCGAGTAAAGTAAGTCTGGCGGAGAGGGAGGGATTCGAACCCCCGATACCCGTTAAGGTATGTCCGCTTTCGAGGCGGATCGTTTCAACCGCTCACGCACCTCTCCGGAAAGCAGTCGTTGGTCGTCGGTCTTCAGTCGTCAGCCAATCAACGGGTGCCTAATCGTCGGTCTTTGACGACTGAGGACTGACGACCGACGACTGTTCTCCCCGCCGACTTCTAAAAAAAGTCTGTAAAACCTCCGCGCAACGACCTGCCAGGACGCCTCTGCGGACTTCCATGCGATGGTTCAGGCTGGGGTGGTTCAGGACCTGCATCACCGAATGGACGGCGCCCGCTTTGGGGTCATCCGCGCCGTAGACCAGGCGTTTGAGCCGGGCGTGAACCAGAGCGCCGGCGCACATCGCGCACGGCTCAATTGTAACAAACAGTTCGCAGTCTTCGAGGCGGTGGTTGCCCAGGGCGGCACCGGCCTGGCGCAGGGCCAGGATCTCGGCGTGAGCTGTGGGATCGCAATCGGCAAGGTTGCGGTTGCCGCTGCTGCTTATTATTTTTCCGCCGCAGACCACGATGGCGCCTACCGGGACCTCTCCCGTTTCGAGCGCGCGGTGAGCGGAGCGCAGCGCCTCCTCCATAAGCAGTTCGTCGGTTCTTGCCTCGGTATTGGGAAGCGCATGCACTCGCGAACCTACTCCGCCGGGCGCTGTGCCAGCATGGACGCCAGCAGTTGCAGGTCCGGGCGGACCGGTTGGTTCACGAAAATGTATTTTCCCGCGCTCTCGGCCAGCAAGTAGGTGGAACCGGGGGGCAGGCGTGAAAGCGCGTCTTTGCGAAATTCTTCCGGGACGAAAATGAACACGCGCTCGGGACCGGTCCAGAAAGCAGGGAACTGCCTGTCGTCCAAAAATGTCGGCGGCGCGTCCGGGTAGTTCGATCCAATTTCCAGATTGGTGCCGAATCGTCCGTTATAAATCCACACATGGCGGTGGGTGTAGAACGGAATGCTGGATCCGGAATTGAAATCGCCGTACTGCACGATCTGGTCCTGGGGACGCAAATAAGGCAGGATGGCGTCGGCCAGGGCCCGCGAGGACATCCGGGGCTCGAACCGCTTGAAGGCCCAGTTCGCGGCAAAGAAAAACAGTCCCATGCCTAAAGCCAAAGTGAGAGTGGCGGCCGAATTCTTCCAGCGGCGGCGCAGCAGCCAGGCTCGTCCGAAGCCGACGATGAACAGCAGCATGGCGAAAATCGCGGGACCGCGCAGGGCAGCGAAAGTTTGAGGCGTGAGATCGAAAATGTGCGCCATCGAGAGGCGATAGGTATCGAGGTCGTGATACTTGAGCAGGTGCGAGATGCCACCCTTCGACGAAACATCCAGCGAGTCCAGCACCAGGTAGCCGAGCGCCATCGTGGCCAGCAGTCCGACCACAGCCAGCCCGGCTTGCAGCCGCGGCAACCAGCGGTCGCGGCTCTCTTCAGCATCGGCCAGACCCACGGCCAGAAGAATCGCGATCGCAGGCCACGCGCCGAAGCTGTAGTACTCCATGCGCGAGCCGCTGGTGAGCGAAAAGAAGAAGAGAATCAGCCCGGCCCAGATAAAGAGCAACAGCCGCGCCTGCTGCGCCGGTTCCATCGTCTTTCCCCAGGTTTTGGGACGCGGAAATTCGCGAATCGCGTAGCCTATGAAAAAGCTCCAGGGAAAAAACCAGACCAGGTGCAGCGCCCACCATAGCAGCAGCGGGACAGCTTCATAATCGGGCGGGTAGCGGGTGCCGAGGGCGCGCTTGAAATGTTCGTTGATGAAGTAAGACCAGAGAAATCCGGGCGAGCGCTGTTCCGCGATCAGGTGCCAGGGCACGGCGATGATCAGAAAGATCAGCGAGCTGGAGAAAATCCGCAGCTCGCGCCAGCGTCCCCAACTGCGGGTAAAGAGGATAAAGAAAAAGACCACACCCAGGGGAAATACAACGCCGATGAGGCCGAGGGTGAGCGCGGCCAGGGCCATCACCACAGAGGCGCCCCAGTAACCGACGCGAGGGCTCAGGGTGCCGGTCCATGCGCGGAGGAAAAGATAAAACAGGGCGGTGAGTTCAAAGGCGAAAATCGCCTCGGGAACCATCACGCGGGTAAAGAGCCAGGTTCCGACGCTGGTACAGATGACCAGCCCGGAGTAAAACGCTGCCGTCTCGCCGAACCAGCGGCGGGCGAAAAAATAAACCATCAGCACCAGTCCGACGACGGACAGCACCAGCGGCAGCCGGGTCTGGAACGCGCCCTGTCCGAAAAGCCTGTAGCTGACCGCGACCATCCAATAATGCAGGGGCGCTTTTTCGAGATAGCGAATCCCGTCCTGATACATCACTACCCAATCGCCCCGCTGCAGCATCTCGCGCGAGACCAGCGCATGCGACGCGTCGGCATCATCGAGCAATGCCGGCGTGGCGGCGGTGGCAACGTAAACTCCAAGAGATAGCGCGAGCAGAATGAGGATGTGGAATCTGCTTTTCATCGAGTCATCAGGGGACGAAAACTCTGTTCACCTTTCTGTACGCGGGCCGGGGATAGAGGGTCAGAGCGCTTGCGACGAACTGCTAATGATAGCATCTGGGTGGATGCGGTTAGGTTTATCCCTAGTTCGTTAAAGAAAGGGCGCGTGCGTTGCCATTCGTTCGCGGCAAGATCCTTCCTGAAGTTGAAAGCACGGGGCGTGCGAAACGAACTTTAGATGTACTGCTCAGTGTTGAAAGGGTCAACATCTCGACACTGACTCTTTTGGATGAACTTGAGCAGCTGCGCATTTATCTGGCCTCGTCGGGAGCTTTCATCTCCATTGACCTCCTGTGTCTAGAGAACCATCGCGAGACAAGGGACGCGCTTAACAAAATTGGCATCGAATGTGCTCTGATACCCGAATCCTCGGATGTCAAAGGAATACCGCAACATGTCGCCGACCGCATCGACGATTCACTGAAGCGCCTCCTAAGTACTGCGCTGGAGCATGACGCTGATTGCATAGTGAGCAACAAACCTGACTTGCTACCGTATGTCGAGGAACTTGAAGAAGCGGGTGTACTACTTACATCTGCGGACTTTCTTCTGCGATATGCAGAAACGTTCGCTCGTGGTCACGATGTGCCATGGGCGTTCGCCAACAAGGTGTGGTTCGAACCCTGGACGAGCTTTTATCAGCTTGCTGAGGGCTGGACGTTTAGGCGCGGGCTAGAATTTCTCGATCTTTGCAAATCGAAGGGTGCCAATCGGGATGCCGTCGAGCTTTGCCGCTCACTTGTGTATAACCGTCTTGGCGACATGTGTTTTACGCGCGACCGCCTGTGCTTTTATGAACTGCAGCAGGCGGTGGCCAAGCGAGCACAATGGAAACGGCAGAGATTCTCTACAGAGGTCGCGTACTACTTGAACTTCTCATACCTGCTCCTTTACGGCGCGTTCGACCATGCCGCGGCGTTGGTTAACGCTTTGTTCAACCTCGGAGTCAACGAGCGCCAAGTTGGCGCTCGGAACCGAGAGTTTCTCAAAGCTTTGAGCGGGAAGTTAGTGGGTATTCAAGCGTTGTTCGAAAAACCCTCGTATGTTGAATTCATGCGGCGAGTTGCGGCACTGAGGCACATAGCGGCACACCGGGGTGTGCTGACACCGACCAAGGTGGTTCGAGATCTCGATCCCCCACCTACGAACGATGACCTAGATCAAGACATCCGTGACGCCGGACTCGATTACCTATTGCTTCGCCATCCGCCCGGTCAGCTCCGTGATGCATTTCGAGAAATGTTACGTTCAAACGCTCGCGCCGCGCGGTATGAGCGGGAAACTCTTATGGAGGATGTCGTTTTGATTGAAATGGACGGTAAGCACGGCTTCATACGCCCACTCACTGACACTTGGTTCAACTTCAGGTCTTGTACGTCCTTTCTGAATGATGTGTTTTCAGCGTGTGCTAAGGCCCTAGTGTAACAACCGGTGTGTAGCACACTCTGGCATGTCACTTCTTGAAAGCGATACCCAGTCATCTCAACTCTCGCGAGATTGGCGAGGGCCTAAGAACCCTGCCGAGCGTTGCTCGGCTTGGACGGGCGGGGGCGCCCGTCCCTACATAGTCGGTGGGACTACCCAATCAATGCTAGCGCAGAACTTCGATCATGAAACCGCCGGGGGCGTTGAAGTAGAAGGTCCAGGAACCGTGCATGCGGGCCGGCTTTGGGACCTGGTAGCCGTCCTCGCGTAGACGCTGGTTGATCTCGTTGACCTCCTCCTCGCTCTCCTGCACGAAGCCAATGTGAAAGCCTGCCGGATATTTCAGTTCAGCGCCTTTTGCCACGCGGAACAGCGCCAGCACGAGGCCATTGTCGTCGGAGAGGAAGCTCATGGCTTCGCGCGGCTTCGTGCCGGCGTAACTCTTGAGGCCAAAGTATTTTTCCAGGAAGTGATGGGTTTCCGGAACATCGGAGACGGTGAGATTCAAGTGGTTGAGCTTCATGGGTGGCCTCCTGGTGACTGCCCCTATCTAGGATTCGTCATCCGGGGCGACGGTCGCAGTTCTTTGCGGGGATTCCGGCGGGGTGTGGTTTTCGACTGCGAGAGCTAAGAGCCTGGACGGGCGGGGGCGCCCGTCTCTACATGGGCGGTGGTTGGATGGGACGCCCGTCCCTACTTGGCATTAACGGCTCCAGGAGGTGCCGTTGTCCCAATTGATGGTGTTGCCGTCGGGGCTGATGTTGCCGCCGATTCGGGTGCCGGACCAGTTGGTGGTCACGTGACGGCGGCCGTCAATCTTCCCGGTGGCGGTTTGGCCGGTTTCATTGGTGAGGCGAACGTTCTTCTTACGTTGCCGGATGGAACAGGCGAGCGATCGATTGCCGTCGCGGTACCAGGTGCCGTCCAGGTTGGGAGGGCGATGGCCACCGCCTCCGCTCTGGCATCTGGCCCAATAGGTGCCGTTCGACCAGTTGATGCGGTTGCCGTCCGGGCTCAACGTTCCCTGCACAAAATTCCACTGGTCAGCGGTCACAACGTTTTGTCCCATAGCTCCGAAGTGGCCTGACGAGGTGCTGCCGGTCTCGTTGGTGAAAGTCAGGAACGGTCCGTTGACGCTGATGGAGCACTGCTTGGTACGGTCGCCCTGAGCGCACCAGGCGCCCTGGAACGCGGAAGCATTCCATGGGTTCGGCTGCTGCGGAGACGGCGCCGCGGACACCGTCCTCAGGTGAAGGCCTGCCACAATTGAAATAATGGAGAGAGCTGCGATCACCGCCGTTTTTGCCTTGCTGGGTGTTGCCATGTGGCCCGCCTTTCTGAATGGCTCGGTGTTTTGGACTGACAGCAGAAAATGGGTGGTCGGTGCGGAAGGTTTTTTCCTGCGGAAGGATAGCAGAGCGGGGCCGTGTGGCTATGACAATGAAAACGGAATCGAAAGTCCTGCCGAGCGTTGCTCGGCCTGGACGGGCGGGGACGCCCGTCCCTGCATTGGCGGAGGCTTGCCTGGTTCAATCGCTTTCGAGCAGGGCGTGAGCCTGGTCAATCAGAGCGCCCACGTCGGTCGCTTTGGACAAGACCGCCCGGCAGCCGGCTGCGGCAGCCTCCTTTTCGACGATACTGTCCATATGGACCGAGTACATGAGGAGGGGCACGTCAGGCATGGTTTTGCTGAGCACGCGGGCGGCCTCAAGCCCGTTTAATCGAGGCATGGAGAGATCCAGAATGATCAAGTCGGGATGCAGTTCTTTCGCTTTCTCGATGCCATCGAAGCCATCCACTGCCTCACCGCACACCTGCCAATCGTCCACCGATTCGAGGATTCGTCGAAGACTGCGACGAATGATTGCATTGTCATCGACAATGAGAATGCCCTTGGCCATGAAAGGCGGCCCGGTCATGGATCATCGTGGCCGAACCGGCATGATGGGTCAATCGGGTTTAAAGGGTAGGGGATATCAGGCGGTTGCTTTGATGGGCGGGGGTTTGGGGGAAAATGACTGCGTCCCGCTCGATCCACTGTGGAGGACTGGACGCTTTACGGTGAATCCAGCCAGACCTGGAAATGCCCGCCCTGTCTCTCCAAAAGACGGAGAGACGAGGGCGGGGCACCCTCTTGGCGGCAACAGTTGTAGAATGCGAAGGCCGGTTCTGCCTTGCCGGTCCTACGAATAGCAATCCTAAGAACAAAAATATGACAAAGAATAACGGTGTTCCGCTGCGCTCAACCCGGTGGTTTGGTTTGCAGGATAAGGATGGCTTCATCCATCGATCGTGGATGAAGAACCAGGGATTTCCCGCTGATCTGTTCGACGGGAGGCCGGTGATCGGCATTTGTAATACGTGGTCGGAGCTGGTTCCCTGCAATGCTCATTTCCGGATGATCGCGGACCGGGTGAAGCGCGGGGTGTACGAGGCCGGAGGCTTCCCGCTGGAGTTTCCGGTGATGTCGCTGGGCGAGACCAATCTGCGGCCGACCGCCATGCTGTTTCGCAACCTGGTGAGCATGGACGTGGAGGAATCGATCCGGGGCAATCCAATGGACGGGGTGGTGCTGTTGTGTGGATGCGACAAGACCACGCCCTCGCTCGTCATGGGGGCGGCGAGTTGCGATCTGCCGGCACTTGTGGTCTCCGGCGGCGCCATGCTCAATGGCAACTTTCGCGGGCAGCCGATCGGGTCGGGCACGAATGTGTGGACGATGAGTGAAGACGTGCGCGCGGGAAAAATGAGCGCCGCGGATTTTATGGATGCCGAGTCCTGCATGTCGCGCTCGGCAGGTCACTGCATGACGATGGGTACGGCTTCAACGATGGCGTGCATGGTAGAGGCGCTGGGCATGGGCTTGCCTCAGAATGCGGCCATTCCGGCGGTGGATTCGCGCCGCTACGTGCTGGCGCAGCAGGGGGGCAGGCGCATCGTCGAGATGGTTCGCGAAGATTTGAAGATCTCGAAAATTCTTAAACGGGAGGCCTTCGAGAACGCCATCCGGGTGAATGCGGCGATTGGCGGTTCCACGAATGCGGTCTTGCATCTGCTGGCGTTTGCCGGGCGGGTAGGCGTGAAGCTGGAACTCGACGACTTTGATCGCCTGGGCCACGACCTTCCCCTCCTGGTCGACCTCATGCCTTCCGGGAAATATCTGATGGAGGATTTTTACTACGCGGGAGGAGTTCCTGCGGTAGTTCGCGCACTCGGCGACCTGATCCACAAGGATGCGCTGACGGTGAACGGCAAGACCATGGGCGAGAACACCGTCGACGCCCCATGCTGGAATGCGGATGTGATTCATAGCCGGGAAAATCCAATCCGGGAGCGGGCCGGAATCGCAGTGCTGCGCGGCAACCTGGCGCCGGGTGGCGCTTTGGTGAAACCGTCTGCGGCCACGCCGCGTCTGCTCAAGCACCGCGGCCGCGCCGTGGTTTTTGCCGACATCGAAGACTTCAAGAAGCGGGTGGATGATCCTGCGCTTCCGGTTGACGAAAATTCGGTGATGGTGCTGAAGGGCGCAGGCCCCAGAGGGTATCCAGGGATGCCTGAAGTGGGGAACATGCCCTTGCCGAAGAAACTCCTGCAACGCGGCATCACGGATCTGGTGCGGGTTTCCGATGCGCGCATGAGTGGAACTGCTTATGGAACAGTAGTGCTGCATGTGACTCCGGAGTCCGCGATAGGTGGAGCGTTGGCGTTGGTGCAGGACGGCGATGAAATTGAATTGAACGTGGAGTCGCGCAAACTGGAGCTTTGCGTGTCTGATGACGAACTGAGCCGGAGGCGTAAGGCATGGATGCCTCCACCGCCCTTGGCCAGTGGCGGGTACCAGCGCCTGTACATCGAACATGTTCTTCAGGCCGACCAGGGCGCCGACCTCGATTTTCTATTGGGCTGCCGAGGCGCCGAAGTGCCTCGGGAGAGTCATTAGATTTCTTTGGGGTAATCGACTGTCGAGCTGCGCTCGACTGGACGGGCGAGGGCGCCCGTCGCTACACGAACTAGGGACTCCGAGTGCAACGATGAAAGAAACCTGGCGGTGGTTCGGGCCGCAGGATCCAGTCTCGCTGGAGCAGGTCAGACAAGCCGCGGCGACCGGTATTGTCACTGCTTTGCACCATCTCTATCGTGGGGAGGCGTGGCCACTGGAAGACGTGCTCGCGCGGAAAGCCGAAATCGAGGCAGCGGGGCTTGTCTGGTCAGTGGTTGAGAGCATTCCGGTTCACAATTCAATCAAGTTGCGCTCGGGACCCTACCGGCAGTTTATCGGCGCCTGGAAAGATTCGCTGGTAAACGTCGCGAAGGCTGGGGTGCAGGTGGTCTGCTACAACTTCATGCCGGTAGTGGACTGGACGCGAACCGATTTGAAGTGGCCACTGGCGAGCGGGGGATATGCGTTGCGCTTCGATGCAACCGACTTTGCCGCCTATGATCTTTTTATTCTCCGGCGGCAGGACGCTGAAGCGGACTTTCAGCCAGATCAAATTGCAGCCGCGCGGGCGCGCTTCGATGCCATGTCGGAAGAGCGCCGGAATGAATTGGAACGCACGATTATTACCGGCCTGCCGGGTGCGGAAGGGTGGTACACGCGGGAAACGATCCGCGGATTGCTGGCCGAATACCAGGGAATGACGGCATCGGATCTGGGTGCGAACCTGCTGGCATTCCTGCGGGAGGTGGTTCCGGTTGCGGTGGAAGCGGGAGTCCGCCTGGCGATTCATCCCGACGATCCGCCGTGGTCACTGTTTGGTTTGCCGCGGGTGGTGTCGACGGCCGATGATGTCCGCAATATTCTTGCCGGCGCCGACGTGCCCGCCAATGGCCTGACGTTCTGTGTTGGATCCTACGGAGCCCGGGCAGATAACGACTTGCTGGCCATGGTCCGGGAGTTTGCGGTTCGCATCCACTTTGCGCATTTGCGTCAAGTGATGCGGGAAGGCGATCGATCGTTTCACGAAGCCCAGCATCTGGATGGCAGTTCGGATATGGTGAGCGTGATTCATGCGCTGATGGGGGAAGAGGCGAGGCGGCGGCGCGAAGGGCGGGAAGACAATGAAATTCCCATGCGTCCCGATCACGGACATTTGCTGGCGGATGATATTTTCAAGAAAGTGAATCCGGGATATTCGCTGGTGGGCAGGCTGAAAGGGTTGGCGGAGCTGCGGGGCGTGATGCGGGGATTGGAGTATGCGGTGCCGGAGTTGCGGAATTCGGCTGCTAGCTGCTAGCAGTTCGCTACTGGCTTCTAGCTACTCGCTACTGGCTTCTCGCTACTCATCTATCAAACCCAGTTGCCAGTTCCCGGTTCCCACTTCCCAGTAGCCAGTTGTCAGAAACTGAGGGAGCTTCCATGAAAGAGTTCGACGGTAAAGTCGCGATTGTGACCGGGACGACGGGGATTGGCCGCGCGATCGCAAAGCGCTTTGCGGGGGACGGAGCCAACGTTCTGGTGTGTGGCATCGAAGTGGCGGCTAATAAGGAGTTGGCGCTCGACGCTCAGACCAACCGGCTGAGCTTGCGAGTGGAACAATGCGATGTAACCCAGGCTGATGCGGTTCGGGAAGTGGTAGCGAAGGCGGTGCGCGAATTCGGCGGGCTGGATGTCATCATCAACGCTGCTGCCTTTCATCCCTTCGGCACCGTGGTTCAAACCGATCTGGAAAACTGGAACCGGTGCCTGATGGTAAATGTGGGCAGCATTTATCTTCTCGGACATTTCGGCATCCCGGAGATGAAGAAGCGGGGTGGAGGTTCGATCATTAACCTGGCGTCGGTGCAGGGGCATGCATGCCAGCGCGGGGTCGCGGCGTATGCCACGTCGAAGGGAGCGGTGCACAGTCTTACACGCGCCATGGCCCTCGATCACGCCTGCGACAAGATACGGGTAAATTCGATCAGCCCGGGATCGATACGAACGCCTATGCTGGAACGCTCGGCAGGTAACTTTGCACCGGGAGTGCCGATCGAGGAGGTATTCCAGCGTTGGGGAGAGGCACATCCGTTGCGGCGGATTGGGACGCCGGAAGAAGTGGCGGAGCTGGCGGCGTTCCTGGCGTCGGACAAATCAGCTTTTTGTACGGGCGGCGACTACCTGGTGGATGGCGGGCTGCTAGCCGGAATTGGTGTGCAATGACCTCGGAACCGGTATGTGTCGCGCCCACCGGTGATGTTTGCGGCGAAGGCGCGGTCTGGCACGCGGCGCACTCAGCGGTTTACTGGACCGATATCAACCGGTTCCTGATCCACCGCTACCTCCTGGCGGACCAGTGTGTCCGGACATGGTTCTTCGACGAGCCGGTGACTGCGCTCGCACTGACTGATCGCGATGAAGTGCTGGTGGTCGTGCTGGGCTCGGGGGTGATTCTGTGGGAGCCGGCTTCAGATCGCCGCCACAAACCTTTTTACCGGCTCGAAGGATGGCCCACGGTTCGCCTCAACGACGGGCGGGCCGATCCTCGCGGCTCGATGTGGGTGGGCTCGATGCGAAACAATGTGAACCCCGACGGATCGTCAGGTGAAGCGGGCGGGCAGCACGGGATTCTCCAGCGGATTAATCCGGACGGTCGCGTGAGCATACACCGGCGGAATATTGGCATCTCGAACACGCTGGGGTGGAGTCCTGATAAGAAACGTTTCTATTCTGGCGACTCGCTGGCAAATGTGATTTGGGCATATGACTACGATTCCGGCAGCGGGGAGATAACTAACGAAATTTCGTTTCTTCAGGATTTCGATCGCGGCCTGCCGGACGGCTCGACCGTCGACGCCGAAGGCTATCTGTGGAACTGCCGGTACTATGGCGGATGTATTGTTCGCGTGGCGCCGAAGGGAACGGTTGATCGCGTGGTCGAAATGCCAGTGAAAAATATTACGACCTGCACCTTCGGAGGCTCGGATCTGAAAACTCTGTACGTGACCACAGCGTCGGCACAGGCTGCGCCGGACGAACGTTTGGCAGGCGGACTATTCGCGATTCAATGCGAAGTTCGTGGGCAGCCGGAGAACCGTTTCCGCTGCATGCCGTAAGAACGGATTGGCTGAAACAGGCCGGTTTAAAACGGTTTGGGCCCAAAACCGAGCGACCATGAGACGAGTGCCCGAGGATGGCCGAATCGCTGCCCGCTCGTTGATCGTGGCGCTGCTGTTCGTCACCTGCGCCTTTGCCCAGAGCGATCCGCTACCTTCCTGGAATGATGGATTGGCAAAGCAGGCGATTCTGCAGTTCGTTCGCGACACGACGGACTCGTCCAGCCCCAGATTCGTTCCTCCCGGACAACGCATCGCCGCCTTCGATCAGGACGGCACCACCTGGGTGGAGCAGCCGATTTACCCGCAGTGGGTGTTCGCGGTCGACCAGGTGAAGAAGCTGGCGGCAAAGAATCCAAAGCTGGCAGCGGCCAAGTCTTTCAAGGCGGTGGCGTCGGGCAACTGGGCGGCAATTGCCGCGCTCACCTCGAACGATCTGGAGAGAATCCTGGTTGCGGCCCACACTGGAGTGACGGTCGAACAATTCCAGGCAATTGTGAAGGATTGGATCGCAACCGCAAAGCATCCGCGCTTCAACCGTCCCTACACCGACCTGGTTTATCAGCCGATGCTCGAAGTCATGAGTCTGCTGCGTGCCAACGGATACAAGACCTACTTCGTCACCGGGGGCGAACAGGACTTCGTGCGGGCATACTCCGAACAGGTCTACGGCGTTCCCGTGGAGCAGGTGGTCGGCTCGGCGGGCGAGACGAAGTACGGCTATGCGCCCAACGGCAAGGCGATCCTCAAGAAACTGCCTAAGGTGATGCTGGTCGACAACGGTGCGGGGAAGGCCGAGGGGATCAACCTGATGATCGGGCGGCGCCCGACCGTGGCATTTGGCAACTCTGGCGGGGACCAGCAGATGCTGGAGTACACCCAGGGCGGTGAGGGAGCCCGTTTGATGCTGCTGGTGCATCACGATGACGCTGTCCGCGAATACGCTTATGGAGCGGAATCCAAGGTGGGCACTTTCAGTGACGCGCTCATGGATGAGGCGAAGCAACGCGGATGGATCGTAGTGAGCATGAAGAACGACTGGAACCGGATTTTCGCCTTCGATCCGTAGACCGCGTTTCGATGCTTGCAGCGTCCACCTGCCACGAAGACCAATTCCAGCCTGCGTTGACTTGCTCTCGGCCACCTCCTAACATGCTCGCTCATACGAGGTTCAGCTTGAGTGATCGGTCAAACCAGCGGGAAGCCGGCAGCCAGGAAATCTGCGCGCTTGATTTGCAGCTTCCGTGAGCCGGGCGGTGAAGAGCTTTTAACCGCAGAGGGCGCAAAGGAACTGCGGAGGACGCGGAGCAACCCGGCCTCGACTAGGCGGGATGCAACGTACGGAATGTCTGCAGGCATTTTTTGGCTGTGTCGAACTCGGAGAATCTGCTGCCTTCCTGTTCGACGAGGTAATACTCCACGCCGCCGACACTCTCCGCTGCCGCGAAAATATTTTTCCAATCGGCTGCGCCTTCACCGAACAGGACGGTGTAGCCTTTGCCTGGATCGGGCGACCAGTCTTTGCAGTGGATGGATCGGATTCGGCCCGGGTTGGCGCGAATCCAGGCCACCGGGTCCGATCCCGCCTTCAAACAGGTACCGATGTCGAGTTGCAGCATGATGGATGACTTCGTATTTTTCGCCAGGACTTCGATGGGACGCATGCCCTCGACGGGCGTGAACTCCAGCTCGTGGTTGTGATAGCCCGCCTTCAATCCCACGGGTTCGAGTTGGTCGGCGGTCGAGTTCAGCGTGTCGGCGACTTCCTTCCATCCGTCTAGACCGGGCTTGGGCTGCGAACTCGACATGACGATGTACCTGGTTCCGAGGATCAGGTTCATATCGCGCGCCCGCTTAAGGTTCTCCGCGGTGAAGTACGAACTGCTGTTGTGGGTGGAAAGGCAACGGATGCCGAGGTCATCCAGAAGTTTCTTCATGTCCTTGGTTTGAGGCTCGGTCCAGTCGAAATAAGGAGCGTAAAATTCGACGACCTGGTATCCCATTTGCGCGACCGTGCGCACCGTGCCGATGGGGTCGTCCTTTAACGCGTTACGGACGGAATAGAGCTCAAGGCCTACCGGAATCGAGCTTGCGGCGAAGGCGCGAAGAGACCAGGGAAGCATCGCGGATAGAGCCAGGAAAGAGCGCCGAGTGAACATAGGTGAGAATCCTACCCGAGAATCCGTGGAACTTCACTAGCTTTGACGGCGTACAGAGGCGGAGGACAGACGACGCGGCCGATTGGCGTCCTGGGCGCTCCGGCAGGGCGGGAATGTCAGGTTGTGTGATAGGGTAAGCGTTCTTTGTTTTCCGGGGGGTTGACGGTTAATTCTCCTGAATGTAGCGTCGCAAATCGTCGCACGGCGAATTTTGGAAGGTAATGACGCAGGGTCCCACAGAAGAACGATTGATCATTGGCGTGGATATTGGCGGGACGAAAATTGCCGCTGGCATGGTGGATTCCAAGGGGGAAATCAAGTGCCAAACCCGCACACCGATGGTGTCCGATGATGGAGCCGGAGCGGGGCTGGCGGCAGTAATCTCCGCCATCGATGCTATATCCGCAAGCGACCCGCAGAAACGAAGCCGGGTGCATGGTATCGGGATTTGCTCTCCGGGGCCGCTTGATCCTAAAACCGGTGTCGTGGTAAATCCTCCCAATTTGCCTTGCTGGCGGAATTTTCCGCTGGCTGCCGAGGTCGCCAAGGTCTATGGCGTGCCGGTCCAGATTGACAACGACGCCAATGGAGCGGCACTGGCGGAAGTGCGCTGGGGGGCGGGCCGTGGGCACGGCACGGTTTTCTATGCCACGATCGGCACCGGCATCGGTACCGGAATTGTTTTTGGAGGGCGCATCTATCACGGACGCACCGGGGCCGCTGGCGAAGGCGGGCACATGAGCATCGATTATCGTGGCCCGCGCTGTGGATGCGGCAAGCCGGGATGCATCGAGATTCTGGCGGCGGGGCCGGCGATCGCCAAACGAGCGCAGGCCAAGTTATCGGAAACGCCGGGACGTCATTCGATAATTCTGGATTTGGCCAACGGGAACATCGCGGACGTGACCAGCGAGATGGTGGGTGAAGCCAATGCTGGGGGCGACAATCTCGCCAAGGAAGTTTTGCTGGAGACGGTCGAAGTGTTGTCGCTGTGGCTGGGCAATGTCGTGGACCTGCTGGATCCGGATGTGCTGATCGTCGGGGGAGGCGTGGCAGCGATGCTGTGTCCGCTGTTCGAGGAAATTCGCAGCCGGTTGCCGAAATATTGTGTCAACTCGCGATGCCAGGAGATCCCGTTGTTAAGAGCGCGCTATGGCGCGGATGCGGGGATAGCGGGCGGCGCGGCGTTGTGCTCGGAGCCGGCGTAGGGGCTTTTGTTAACCGTGACACAATTTCGATCAAGCAGTTGGTGGTCGGATTTTCATTAGCACGATGTCCGTATCATTGGTCGGCACCGGACCCGCCGCTCTGCGGCTCGGGACTTGCCAAAGCTGACTGAGGTCTTCGCAGAGCTAACTAAGGGCTTCGCGAGGCTAGCTGATCGCCAGCTTTTTCTGCATCTCTTCTAATGACAGGCCCTTTGTTTCTGGGTAGACAAACAAAACTACAAAGAACTGCACCACCATCATCACCGAGAAAAATACGAAGGGATAGGCGCCGGAGCTGGCGGCCATCAGCGGGAAAATCAGAGAGATGGAGGCGTTCATGAACCAGTGTGAGAAGCTGCCCAGGCTCTGGCCTTTCGCTCTTACCGAGTTAGGGAAAACTTCCGAAAGATAAACCCAGATGACCGCACCCTGGGAGAAGGCGAAGAACGCGATGTAGCCGACCAGGAGCCAGACCAGAAGGCCTTGATGTTGGCCGGTGAAAAAGATGATCGAAACTCCCGCGAGGCATAGCGCGGTGCCGACGGATCCCACCAAAAGCAGAGTCTTGCGGCCAAGGCGGTCGATCACCGACATGGCGATCATGGTGAAGAGCAGGTTGGTGCCTCCAATCGCGACCGCTTGGAGGTTGCCGGACACTTTGCTGAAGCCGGCGTGGGCAAAAATGTCATTCAAATAATAGAGGATCGCATTGATGCCCGAGAGCTGGTTGAATATTCCGATACTGACCGCGAGGAAAATCGGGAACGCGTACTTGCGGGTGAAAAGTTTTTCTGTGGCCTGACTCTGCTCCTCGCTGATCGAGGCGACGATTTCCTGCAGGTCATGCTCGTAGTCTTCGTCCCCCGTGGTCTGCAGCACGGTTCTGGCTTCTTCCACACGCCCTTTCTTGACCAGCCAGCGCGGGCTGCGGGGGATGGTAAATAACATGACGAAGAACAGGGCTGCAGGAATCGCGGTCACGCCCAACTCCCAACGCCATTCGGTTGCTCCAAAGTGTTGCAGGCCGATGAGGTAATTCGAGAAGTAGGCCAGAAGGATGCCGAAGACCACGTTGAACTGAAACACGCCAACCAGACGCCCGCGCAGCTTGGCCGGCGCAATTTCCGCGATGTACATGGGGCCGAGGACGGAAGATCCGCCTACGCCGAGTCCGCCGATAAATCGAAATGCCACCAGGGCGTGCCAGTTCCAGGCGAAAGCGCAGCCCAGGCCGGAGATGAGATACAAGACCGCCATCACTCGCAGACTGTCCCGGCGGCCGTAACGTTCGCCCGGGAACCCAGCCAGCATAGCGCCCAGAACGGTTCCGAAAAGTGCACTGAAGACGGTGACTCCGAGCAGAAAAGGAGTGAGTTGGTAGGTCTGGGTCAGGGCACTGGTGGTGCCTGAAATGACAGCGGTATCGAATCCAAACAGGAGACCGCCGAGAGCGGCCACGATCGTGCTCTTCACCAAAGTTCCATTCAGCTTCATGCCGGCTCCAGCCGTTCAGACTTGGAACGGTAATTGTCCGCGACCTGCGAAAAGCAGCCCACAAGTTATCACAGAGCAAACATCAATTCATTGGACTGAATCGCGGCAGGGCAGGAGAATATGAAAACGGAGGTCAAATGGGCGGCGCGGACTCCCCAAACAAAACAGTGAAGATAAAAGCTGTGATTCTCGACTATGGCGAAGTTATCTCCTTTACGCCGACACCTGGCGAGTGGAGCCGTATGGCGACTGTGTTCAAACTCGATCCCGGAAAATTCCGCGATCTTTGGGGACGGAACCGCCTGGCTTACGACCGCGCGGATATGTCCTACGACGGGTACTGGTCGAAGCTGGCGGCGGATGCCGGCGTGAGGCTGGCGCCGGAGGATCTCAAGAAAGTTGGACAGTGGGACCTGGACATGTGGGCACACATCAACCCGGCAATGGTGGACTGGGTGCAGCAGATTCGTCTATCCGGAATAAAGGCCGGCCTGCTTTCGAATATGCCTCACGAAATGATTCGGTATTCGAGACAGAGCTATCCCTGGCTAAAGCATTTTGACCATTTGACATTTTCTGCAGAAGTGGGACTGGTCAAGCCCGAAGCTGGCATCTACCAGCACAGTCTTGCGGGTGTGGGTGTGGCGGCTGCGGAGGCTTTGTTTGTGGATGACAAGCAGTTGAATGTCGAAGGCGCGCGAGCGGTCGGCCTGCATGCAATTCAGTTCAGTTCGGTCAGCAAGTTCAGGGATGATCTGGCAAAGTTGGATTTCACGATTCTGCCGGCGGATACGGAATCTCCGGTGGGAGCGGGGAGCTAAGCCGTAGCGCCGGCATCTTGCCGGCTGTCCTGAGGGCGTCCCGCCCTCAGAGTTGATTTTCGCGGCGTACCAATAGGAAGGCCGTCTCGCGCAGCGCAGAGACCCGGGGGCGGGACGCCCCCGAGACAGCCGGCGAGACGCCGGCGCTACGAAGTTCAGTCGCGGGAAAGCGTGACATCCATCTGACCTGTCCAGAATCTGGTGATGTCTTCCAGCGTGCGGCCCTTGGTTTCCGGAACCAGCCACAGCACGCATACCAGATTCAGCAATGCTGCGGTACTGAAGCACCAGAACGTGCCGTCGCTGCCCAGGTGTTTCTGCATGAGCGGGAAGCTTTGATTGCCGAGGTATCCGACTACCCAAAGTGCGGTTGTGGCGATGGACATGGCGCGTCCGCGAACCTTGGTGGGATAGATCTCGGAAATGATGACCCAGCAGGCCACGCCGTTTCCGAAGGCGTGGCCGGCCACAAATGTCATGACAAAAATCAGAACCGCCAGGCCGCTTCCGTGGACATGATAAAACCAGCCCACCAGGGCGACGGAAATGGATTGCAGCAGCGTGCCGGCGAGGATCAACTTCTTGCGTCCCGACAGATCCACCAGCCATAACGCGAATAGGGTGAAAACCAAATTGACCAGGCTGACCAGTACCGACTGAAAAAATGCGTCGCTGGTGGCGGTCCCGGCAGATCGAAAGATTTCGGGCAGAAACGAGAACAGTGGGGTGATGCCGCTCAACTGCGAAAACCCTGCCAGCATGATGCCAATGAGCAAAGGACGGCGGAACGTGGTGAACAACTCAGAGATGTGACCTTCTTCCAGGGCCAGGGAATCCTGGATCCGGGAGGCTTCGCTTACCGCAGAAGCCTTGTCGTCTATTTTCGAAAGAACGGAAAGCGCTTCAGCGTGCCGGCCCATTTTCATGAGCCAGCGTGGACTCTCGACCGCAGGAATGATCGTCATTCCGAACAGCAGGGCGGGCACGATGCCGGCAAAGAACATCCAACGCCATCCGGTTGAAGTGTTCCAGGCTTCGTCCCCCAGGCGCTGGATGAGCATGTTGATGAATACTGCGGCAAGAATACCGAGGACGATGCCGAGTTGATAAAGAGTGACCAGGCGGCCGCGAAGGCGGGCGGGTGCGATCTCGGCGATGTACATCGGAGCGATGATCGAAGCGGCGCCAATGCCCAGCCCGCCGATCAATCTCCAGATAACGAACTGGTTGAGACTGGCGGCGAACCACATGCCCAGCGAGGACAGGGCGAAGCATGCCGCACAAATCGCGAGGCCTTTTTTCAGCCCGATGCGATCGACCACTGCACCGGCGCCCGCAGCCCCGACGGTGCATCCGATCAGCGCGCATCCCGCTGCCCAACCCACGCCGGCGGCATCGAGGTTGAAACACAGACTCAAGTAATGGATGGCGCCGCTGATCACGATGTTGTCGTAGCCGAACAGCAGCCCACCGAGCGCTGAAACAGACGCGGCGATAATAAGAGGGCGCCTATGCGGCTGAGGAGAATCGCCCGGCGCGGAGGTCAAGACTTTGCACCGGATTTTTTCGAAGACGTGTCGAGCATTGCCCGTGCGGCCAAAATGAAGCCAATGGTGTGGGCCATCCCGGCGTGCCACGGAGCCGGGCAGGTCATCTGTGGCGTGTGGTCGGGAATGATCACGCCGTCAAAATGGTTTTTCGCGAGGATGGAAAGGATGCGGATCATATCCACATCGCCTTCGTCGATGAATGTCTCGCGGTAACTGGGTACTTTGCCTACGACGTTGCGCAAATGGATGTAGGCAATTTTTCCCTGCCGGCTGTAGCTGTCCACCGCATCGTAAATGTCGCCTTCCGTCATTTCTGCGAGTGTGCCGACGCAAAGCTCGAGGGCATTGTTCGGGCTGGGGGCGGCATCGATCAGTCGTTGATACATGTGAGGCTGGTAGACCAGCCGAGGCTGGCGGCGCATGGTGGGCATGGGAGGATCGTCGGGATGGGCGGCCAGGCACACACCGGATTGCTCGGCGACAGGGATTACATCGCCTAAAAATCTTTCCAGCCGGCGCCATAACTCGTCGTGCGAGATAGAAGGTAGCGTCCCCGGAGGAGCAGCCGGATCGTAAATCATGTTCCAGACCATTCCATTCGGAATGGGGACGTCCTCGGCGGGGCCGTCCATGCCGAGAGTGACCGCGTGGCCGCGTCCCAGCGGAGCGGTTACGCGGCCGCAGACTCCAGCCAGGCTGAAGTTGTAGCCCAGCACCGGGATTCCCGCTTCGCCCATGCGGCGAATAATTGTTTTTACCTTTTCGATCTGCTGCGGGCGCTGCGGGCCGTCCAGAAGGATGTCGTGCCAGTGAGCGGGATCGAGATTTTCGATGGCGGCGAGAACCAGGCCCGCGCCTTCAACTTCATGGCGGAGTTTTTTCAGCTCCTCGACCGACCAAAGTTTCTCAGGATCGCCAGCCACTCCCCAGGGCTCGTACTTCGCGCCGGTCGGCTGATTGTTGCGCGGGTTGGACGCGCCGTTGTTGAAATAGTCGACAAGATGGACGACGACGTGAGTGCAGCCGGCCTGGCGCGCGAAGTCATAGTAGTCGCGCGTGAGCATGTGGCGATAGAGGCCCAGGCCAAGTTTCATAGGCGGTTGCCGATGCCGGCTCCGTAGTCAGGGCTTAAGATCTGGCCGTTGATTTCGTTGGCCAAGGGCGAGCAGAGGAAAACGAAGGCGTCGGCGATGGATTCCGGGCTGTTTCGTCTTCCCAAAGAAACGCGCAGCACAAATTCGCGGTAGGCTAGGTCCTCATCGAAGACTTTCAACGAGCTGCCAGCCGCGACGTTGCCCGGTGACACCACGTTCACGCGAATGCCAGTGTGTGCATACTCCAGAGCCATGCAGCGGGCGAAGTTTTCCAACGCAGCCTTTGCGGAAGCGTAAGAAGGAATCTGGGTGTGAGGCATGCGGGCGACGTAGGAAGAAGTGAAGATGATGTGGCCGGCAATCTTGCGCTTGATCCATTGGGCGAAGACGGCGCGCGCCAGATTGACCTGGGCGAAATAGTTGAAGCGGAAAATTTTGTCGTAGTCAGCTTCAGAAGTGGTGGCGAAAGGATGCAGCCCGCAGCCGCCGGCATGCCCGAGAACCGTATCCAGGGCAGGGAAGCGGTCGAAGGATTCGGTAACGACCCGGCCCAGGGCGGCGGAATCTGTGATGTCGGTGGAGAAGTAAACGTATGACGACGGCGGGATTTGCCAGTCCTGCAAAGTTTTTCTAGCTGTATCTTCGGGCTTGATGTCGACCAGGGCTAAGGTTGCGCCGGCGGCGACTAGCTTCCGGACCATCGGTTCGGCGATGGCGCCCATCGCGCCTGTGAGCAGGATCGATTTGCCGGAGAGATCGATGTTTATCATCGTTTTTTTTCGTTGATCAATCGGACGCCCATCGGGTGTCTATTGTTCCGCGATGCGTTTTTATTACAAACCAGTTCTCGGTTCTCAGTTTCTAGTTTTCTTACATGATGCCGTGTTTTTCGAAGGCGGCTACCGCAGTACTTCCTTTTTCCAGGGCTTTACGGACTAATTTCTCGCCGCGAGCTTTTTCCAAAGCTTTGGCGAAGACTTCGTCTGCGGCTTCAGTGGGAATCAGACAGACTCCGTCGATGTCACCGAACAGAATGTCGCCCGGGCGCAGGCGAACGGCTCCGATTTCGAGCGGAACGCGAAAATCCATCACTTTGTAGCGGGGTGAGGAATCCTGACCGTAAGAGCCCCAGGAGAAAGTCGGAAAGTTCAGATCAAGGATGGCTCTAGTATCGCGAGTGTAGCCGTTCAAGACGGCGCCACTACTACCCAACTTGCGGGCGCGGATGCTCATCAGTTCTCCCCAGAGCGCGTTGCGCGGGGACGCTCCGGTGTTGACGTAGACTTCGTCAGGGCGAAGGTCGTCGAGCGCTTCGAGCATCAGCCCGAACGGTTTAGCCATCAGCTTGTTGGCGGTGCCGGCAACTTTCTCCGCGAACACATCCACGGCCAGCACGGGCATAGCGCGACCCACGACCACCATGTCCGCCTGCAGCGGGCGAATTTGCGGAGGCAGAAACTGGTGCTGAAGATCCAGTTTGTCCATCACGTCACCTACGACGCAGGTGAACAATTCGCGCCTGATGATCGCGAAGAGTTCGTCGTCAGTTTTCCAGAGCTTCATGGCGTTGGCCGAATTACTTTCCGCGCGCGCGTTGAATCCTCTCGACAAGCTGTTTGGCGGTGTCGGTGACGAGCTGCAGGTTCCCCTTTTCCGCGCCGGCGGTGAGGCTGCCGCCGATGCCCACGGCGACGGCGCCGGCCTTGATCCAGTCGGCGACGTTTTCAACAGTTACGCCGCCGGTCGGCATCAGGGAAGCCTGCGGCAGCGGGCCTTTCACTGCCTTCACAAACGCCGGGCCCAGAGTTTCGCCGGGAAAAAGCTTAACGATATCGGCGCCGCATTCCATCGCGTCCACAATCTCACGCATGGTTCCGGCGCCCGGCATGTAGGGAATTTGGTAACGGTTGCACAGGCGGGCAGTTTCCGGGCTCACCGACGGGCTGACGATGTATTGCGCGCCGGACAGAATCGCGATGCGCGCGGTCTCCGGGTCGAGAACGGTTCCTGCGCCGATGAGAATCTGACCGGACGTATATTCCCTGGCGAGCTTTTCAATGACCGCGGCCGCGCCGGGGACGGTGAAGGTGATTTCGATGGCGGCCGCTCCACCCAGAGCGCAGGCCTCAGCGATACGCACGGCCAGATCCGGGCTATGGGTACGCACGATGGCGACCAGTCCCGATTCGATGATTTTTCCGAGAACCTTCAGTTTGTGCATAGGCGTCGTGTGAATTCTATTTCTGCACGTTTTCCGGAGGAGCAGCGGCATTCAATTTCTGGAACTCCTGAGTTTCGCGCTCGGCTTCTGCCGTTTTTCCCTGTTTGCGGTAAAGGCCGGCCAGGGCGAAATGAGTTTGAGCTGCCAGGCTGCTGGATTTTTCAATCGAGAGCAGCCTGGTCCACGCTTTCTCAGCAGCTGCCAGATCCGCCCCCAGAGCGGCGGCTTTGCCCAATGAATAAAGTGTCTCGGGCATATCCGGCAGCAGGCGATTGGAGCGTTCCAGTTCGGCGCGGGCCTCGCGCGCTTTTCCCTGCTGCAACAGCGCTGCACCGAGGCGATATGCGGCCTCGGCGTTTCCCGGCTGCAGCTTGCTCTGAGCACGAAACTCTTCTTCGGCCTTTGCCCACTGCGACGAGCCGGCATAGACCAGGCCAAGTTCGAGGTGCAGCTCGGGAGTGTCGGGGCGGAGCCGGAGCGCTTCGCGGAATTCTTTTTCGGCCTGGGGCATTTGTCGCAAGACAAAATAATTTTCGGCCAGAGCCTGATGGGCGCGGGCCGAATCGGGATACGCCGCCAGTAATGTGTCGATTGACTGCTTCGACAACAGCCCACTGGCGCGGCCAAGATAATAAAGCAAATCGGGATCGTTGGGGTGCTTGGCCAGCGCGGCCTGCAGATTTTCCACTGCCTGCTGTAATTGCCCATTTCCAATCTGCGCGATACCGAGGGCCGTCTGCTCCTGGATCTTCTCCAGATGGGGAATCGCCTCGGCGTTGTAACCCTGCGCCAGCAGCGCGTATCCCAGCAACTGGTGAGCAGCGGCCAGGTCCGGCGCAAGTTGCACGGCATGTTTGAGGGGAGGGATGGCGGCGCCGTAATCCTGGTTTTCCATGTACGCCTGGCCGAGGTTTACGAAGCCGTCAGGCAGCGTAGGCGCGAGTTCAGTTACTTTTTTGAACTCTGCGATGGCAATGTCGAAGTGCCGTTGTTTCTCGGCTTCCGCACCCGCCTGCAGGTGCTGCAGCGCTTCCGGGGATACCGTCTGCCATGCCAGCCAAACCGCCAACAGGATGCGTATCACGGTTTCTCCGGTTCGCGAATTTCTAGAAACTGGTCGGCGTGAACGTCGTTCAGGGTCTGGTGAGCGCCGGAAGGCCACTCGATCTCCACCTTGGCGGTGTCGGACGTGCCCAGTCCGAAGTGCAGGCGCTTGTCGCTGGAGGAAAGATAACTTCCGGCTGCGGTGGCAAATCGGGTTTGCCCGTTGACCCGGACCCGGGCTCCGAAGCCGTCGCGATTGCTGCGGGTGCCACGCAGCGAAATCACCAGCCAGTGCTGTTTGCCACCGCGGTTGAAAAAAACCTGGGGATGGTCGCCGAGGGTAGTCATGACCACATCCTGCCAGCCGTCGTTGTTCAAGTCGCCGAAGGCGGCTCCGCGCCCGGCGGCGGGAGAAGCGCTGCCCGAGTCGGTGCGTTCGAAACGGCCGTTGTGATTCATCGCCAGCAGAGGCAGTTCCCAGTAGTGAAGCGAAGGGTCAATTTTTTCGACATTGTCGAGAACGTGGCCTTGCGCGACAAAAAGATCCTTCCAGCCATCGTTGTCAAAATCCTCGAGGCCAACTCCCCAGCCTGAGCTTCCGCTGGAGAGTACGCCCAGCCCGGTTTCGAGACTGCCATAACCAAAGGTGCCGTTGCCTTCATTGTGGTAGACGCCGTAAATCTCCCGGGGCAGCTCAGTGACAATCACGTCGGGCCGGCCGTCGTTGTCATAGTCCTGAAAGACCACGCCCATGCCCGAAAGGCGGCGACCGTCCTCGGACAGCGCAGCTCCGGCTTCGAGCGCGCGCTCGGTAAAAGTGCCGTTGCCGTTGTTATGGTAGAGATACTGTTGCATGCCGTCGTTGGCGACGAATATATCAGTGTATCCGTCGCCATCGTAGTCGGCGAAGGCGACGCCCAGGGCCCGGCCTTTCTTGGCGGCAATTCCGGACTTTTGACTCACGTCGGTAAAAGTGCCGTCGCCGTTATTGTGATAGAGAATGCTGGTGGTAGCGGGAAATTCTTCGGGCGGACAATAAGTGTGCCAGTCTCCGCCGCAGGTCTTGCTGTTTTTCGTGTCCCATTCCATGTAGCGGGTGACGAACAAATCCAGCTTGCCGTCGTTATCGTAATCGAAAAAACCCGCTGATACGGACCAGCCTCCGGCAGCTACGCCCGCCTTTGCCGTTACGTCGGTGAACGTGCCATCGCCGTTGTTGTGGTAGAGGACATTTTTTCCGTAGCTGGTGACATACAGATCGGGGAACCCATCATTGTCATAGTCGCCGACGGCTACACCCATGCCGTAGTTGCCGTCTCCGGCATCGGCCAGGCCGGCTGCTTGAGTCACGTCGGTAAAGCTGCCGTCTTTATTTTGCCGGTACAGGCGGTTCCAGTAGCGCGGATTTTTGCGATCGAATTTTTCCGGGACGGACATTGGGCTGGTCACGTGGCCGCCGTTCACCAGAAAGATGTCGAGTAGTCCGTCGTTGTTGTAGTCGAGCAGGGCGACGCCGCCGGGCATGGTTTCGATCAGATATTTTTGCGGCGTGGGAGAATTCTGCAGGACGAAATCCAATCCGCGAGGAGATCTGACGTCGAACTGCGCGAGCGGTACGGCTGCGAGGGACGAGGCAAAGCAGAACGAGATTATGCAGAACGAGACTATGCAGAACGAGGCTATGCAGAAGCAGGCTAGACCGGACCAGGCCAGGCGGGATGAGGTTTGGCGAAATCGGGCAGGACAGAACCGGGCAATGCGGGAGACCAAAACCGGAATGTAGATGAACCGCGGAATGGAGATTTGCAACTTGGGGAACCCTGGTAGTTAGCATATCGCGAGGGCGCGATGATTGCACACGAGATCGCAGGCATCGCGATCTGGGCCAAAATACTATGGAGAAGAATTTGCCAGTAGGTAAATGGTTTTAATAAAAGTTGTCGAGGAGGAATCGTGTGCGGGACAGTTCGATGAGACTGACCTTGTAAGTTTCTGTGATGCAGCACGCGCTCCAGATGCCAGAAAGTAATCGTTTACCGAGACCTTCGCGCTCAGGTTTCTTCTTGACAACGTTCTACAGGGTGTGACAAAAAGTGCCCTGGCATTCAGTCATTCCAGCATCCGGCCCATGAAGGTCGGTTCACCACAGAGCTGTTACTGTGCACTTCGCGTGGGGGTGGGTAATGAGTACTCGCAGATTCCTTTCGGTAGTTCTCTCGCTGGGCGTGATTTTTTCAGCCTGCGTCTTCGTTCAAGGTCAATCCACTTACGGCTCGATCACGGGATTGGTTACTGACCCTTCGGGGGCTGCAGTCACCGATGCCCGGGTCACTTTGACCAACCTGGGCACCGCCGAGAAGCGTACCCAGCCGACCGGAACTGACGGCCTGTATTCTTTTGTGAACCTGATTCCGGGAAATTACCGGGTTGAGGCTGAGAAGCCGGGGTTCAAGCGAGTCACACAGGAACCCGTAGTGGTGCAGGTGCAGCAGACGTCCAAGATCGACCTGTCGTTACCGATCGGGCAAGCTACTGAAACGGTCGAAGTCACTTCAGAAACACCCCTCCTGCAGTCGGAGACTTCATCGCTCGGGCAGGTTATCGATTCACGCAAGGCAACCGAATTGCCGCTGAACGGACGCAACATCTATAACCTGGCCGCTGTCGCCCCCTCCGTGGTTCCGCAAGGAAATACCCAAGGGTCGCCGGTAGGAAAAAATCCATTCGATTTCGCCAACTATCAGATCGGCGGATCGTTCGCCAACGAGAGCGCGGAGTACCTGGACGGACAGCCGCTGAACATCGGCTACATCAACCTTCCGGCGCTGGTACCGACCGCGGACTCGATCGGCGAATTCAAGGTGCAATACAACAACCTGGGACCGGAGTGGGGCAAGTTTTCCGGTGGCGTCATCAACCTGAGCACCAAGTCGGGGACCAACACCTGGCACGGCTCGGCGTATGACTTTCTGCGCAACAAAGTTTTCAACTCGAACGAGTACTTCAACAAGGGAACCGAAATTGCGACCGGCAAGAAGAATGAACCGCCGCCGTTTACCCAGAACCAGTTCGGAGCGACCATTGGCGGAGCGATCGTCAAGAACCGGACTTTCGTTTTCGGGAGTTATGAAGGCTTCCGTCTGCGGACGGGCACGGTGTTCAACACGACAGTGCCGACCGTGGCAGAACGCGGTGGCAATTTTGCCGACCAGTGCCTGTCAGGCTTCACCGGGCCGGGCGGGATTTGCGGCGATAAGGACTCAAAAGGAAACCCCATACACCAGCTTTACGATCCGCTCAGCGCGAATCCGGTCACCGGATTGCGGACGCCGATCGCCAACAACAATCTCACCACTCTTCCGTACGCGATGAACCCGACCGCGCTGTTCCTGCTCGGCAAGTACATCCCGCAGCCTCTGAGCAGCGGAATCAGCAACAATTTCATCAAGGCGACCAGCACCGGCGGAGACGTGGACGAATATGTGGGCCGGGTGGACCAGACCATCACCAACAACCAGCGGGTGTTTGGGCGGTTCAGTTACTGGAAGCTGTTGAGCCTGGCGCAGGACCCGTTCGGCACCGGATTGTGCAAGGATCGCTGTCAGGAAAACACCCGCAGCAAGAGCGTTGCGGTGGGTTACAACTGGGTGATCAGTCCGACGACCATTGCGAATTTCAATATCAGCGCTAGCCGCTTCCACTATTTGCGTCTGCCGATCAATTCAAACTTCGATATGACTCAGGAAGGCTGGCCGGCTTCGTACAACAGCTTTATTCCTAATACGGAGCGCACGCCGCTTACGCCTTGCTTCGGCAACAGCGACTCGACGGTCACCTGCAGCCAGGGGCAAAGCTCGATCAACGACTTCAATACGCAATTCAACTTCTCCCCGCAGATCACCATGATCCGGGGACGGCACACCTTCACCTGGGGCGGCCAGCTCGAGGAAGGCTACGACAATTACCTGCAAACCAACACCGGCGGCGGCCTGATCTCGTTCGTGGGATCGTGGACCACCGATAAAGTTGGAAGCAACCTGCAGAACGGCAAAGATTTCGCGGACTTCCTCTTGGGATTCGGTCAGGGGCAGGGTTCGGCGTTCGGCAACCAGACCACCGGCTCGCTGGTAATTTCCGGTCCAGTGTCCGGAAAACAGACCTACCGTGCCTTCTATCTCGGAGACAACTGGCACGTCACCAGCAAGCTCACTCTGAACCTGGGGCTGCGTTACGAGCTTCAGGGACCGTGGTCGGAACGGTTCGACCGCATGACCTACTTCGATCCTAAAGCCACGAACACTTCGGTGACGGGTTGCAGTGGGACCGCAGGCAGCGCATGTACCGGAGACCTGTTCCTGGTGAAGACGGGCAGGAACGATACCCGGAATAACCTGCCGCTCTCGAAGACGCAGTTCATGCCGCGGCTCGGATTCGCCTATAGCTGGGACCAGAAGACTGTGATCCGCGGCGGGTACGGCATGTTCTTCATTCCGAACTACGTTTCGTTCGGAACCAACCCTTACATCGATCCGGTTAGCAGCGCCACTTCAAACTTCATCGCCAGCTCCGATAGCGGGTTTACGCCGTCGAGCACGCTGACCAACAGCGGCTGTCACTTGCTGGGTGTGGATAACCTCCAGTGCGACACCACCACTGGTCCGTTCTTCCCGGGTGCGACTTTGACTCCGGTAGCCGGACGCAACCCGCAACCGAATGTGTCGCAATATGCGGTGAATCAGAGCAACTACTCGGCCACGGGCTACACGGTTCAGAAATACGGGTACGTGCAGCAGTGGAACCTTGGTATCCAGCGCGAACTGCCCTGGGGCTTTTTCGCTGACGTAGCTTACGCCGGGTCGCACGGAGTGCACCTGCCCCAATTCAACACCAACATCAACCAGATCCCCGACAGCTTCATCGCACAGGCCGCACAACAGGAGGCTGCAGGACAACCGGTTGCGATCGCGCAGAAGGTACCGGTGGGCAGCTATCCGTTTGCCTGCCCCCTGTGCACCGTGCCGAACCAGCTTCCCGGCGCACTCGGGCTTAACGTCGTGCAAGGGCAGTTTGACCGCCCCTATCCGCAATACGCTGGTCTGAACCTGAACGGCCAGGGATGCTGCGGCAGTACCTACAACTCGTTGCAGGCGACCGTCAACAAACGATTCGCCGGTGGCGGAACTCTGCTGGTGGCTTATACCAACTCCAAGCTGCTCTCCAACACGGACACCCTGACGTCATGGCTGGAAGGCGGCGTTTCGGGCGGCGTCGGCGGCATCCAGGACTGGAACAACCTGAAGGGCGAGCGGTCACTGTCGTCCCAGGACGTTTCGCAACGCCTGGTTATCAGCTACGTACTCGACCTGCCCTTCGGTCGGGGCAAGAAGTACATGGGTAGCGTGAGCGGAATCAGCGATAAGCTGGTTTCGGGTTGGGGCCTGGATGGCGTTACCGTCTTCCAGCGCGGTTTCCCGGTCAAGATCAATTACGGTCAGGGAACACCGCTGTCCTCTCTCGGATTGGGCATCGGCGGGTTGAGGCCGAACGTGGTTTCGGGGTGCGACAAGAACACGTCCGGAAGCTCAGCCTCCAGACTCGGTGAGTGGTTCAACACCGCCTGCTTCACGCCGCCCGGGGACTATGCCTTCGGCAACGAGTCGCGAGTGGATCCCACGCTGCGTCAGGATGGAGCCAAGAACTTCGATTTCGCGATCTTCAAGAAGACCACTATCTTCGAGAGCGCCGCGATCGAATTCCGTACAGAGTTCTTTAACCTCTTCAACCATCCGCAGTTTGGACCGCCGAACGGGACCTGCTGCCTGGCGCCTCCGAACGGAAACTTTGGACAGGTGACCAATACCATCAATAACCCACGCTTGATCCAGTTCGCCTTGAAGTTCGAATTCTAGGCGAGGAAGGACTCCGGACCGGGCTTTTGGCCCGGTCCGTTTTTTTTTGCCAAAATTGCTATGGTGACCATCTCCACAGGTTAGCGCAACCAATGGTGCAGCATTCGGGTGATTGATTTACAATCCCTTCGCTTGTGTGCTCGCTGAAAAACCGCCTACAAAGAAGCTGCTGATGAAAGTCGCCCCAACGCTCGACTACTCCGAAGCCAGGAAAATCATCGACCTGATCGTGGATAAGGCGCTGCAGATGCAAAAGGCGGCGGTGATTGCCGTCGCGGACTCGCACGGCGAACTGATTGCGTTTGCGCGGATGGATGGAGCTCCTTTGTCGTCAATCCGTATCGCTGCCAACAAAGCCTGGACTGCGGCACGAGAACGCAAGCCCACCAAGGAGATTGGAGATAAGGTGAGGGACCCGCAAAAAGGCCACGATATCGCCTATTACGGCGATCCGAGATTTGTCGGGTGGGGTGGCGGCCTCCCGGTGTGGAAAGACGGCCAGGTGGTCGGTGCGGTGGCGGTCAGCGGTTTGACCTCGAGCGAAGATATTGTGCTCGCGACCGTGGGCGTCGAGCTGGTCGGGGGCAAGAGTGGCGGAGGGCACGGAGTTGTCTAATCCGGCCACGGAAGAAGAGCGAACCCCAGCGGCTGAAGCCGAATTGCTCTCAGCAACTTATGGCACGACTGAAGTCGTGCCCTGCCCCCACGCCCATCCAGATCAGTGTTGCTCCACGCTAATAACAAACGATATCGGTGTTGCTCCGCCCTGGAAACAAACTTGAAGCGTCGGTATCGAGGATATGGCAAAGACGAACGTGACTTTCGGCGAAATCATGCTGCGGCTGGCGCCTCCGGGCTTCGAGCGGATATTGCAGACCGGGCGGTTCGTCGCGACGTTTGGAGGCGGGGAGGCCAACGTCGCGGTGGCGCTGGCGCAATTGGGGCTGCCCGCGGCTTTCGTGACCGTTTTACCGGACAAGAACCCTATCGCTGACGCTGTGGTCGGTGAACTACGCCGGTTTGGGGTGGATGTGTCCCGGATCGTGCGCGGCAAGGGGCGGATGGGCCTGTACTACGTCGAGGGTGGCGCCAACCAGCGGCCCTCGAAGGTGGTCTACGACCGCGACTACAGTGCCATCGCTCTGGCCAAACCGGGTAACCTCAACTGGGACCAGGTTTTGATGGATGCCGGCTGGTTTCACATCACCGGCATAACTCCGGCCATCAGCAGTTCGGCGGCAGATCTCGCACTGGAGTCGGTCAAGAAGGCGCGGGAGAAGGGAATCACAGTCTCCTGCGACCTTAACTACCGCAAGAACCTTTGGAAGTGGGGGAAACCGGCGGTTGAAGTGATGCGCGAGGTGGTGAAGAATATCGACATCGCCATCGCCAACGAAGAAGACGTGCAGATGGCGCTCGGCATCCAGGCGGATGTGGACGTACACTCCGGCACGCTTGATCGCACGCAATACGAGAAGCTGACTGCCAGGGTTCTGGGCGAATACCCGAATCTGAAAGCGATCGCCATCACTTTGCGGGAATCCAAGAGCGCGTCGCACAATGGCTGGTCGGCATGCCTGAATGACCGGCAGGCATTCATGGTGAGCCGGTCTTATGAGATCACGCATATCGTGGATCGCGTCGGCTCCGGCGATTCCTTTGCTGCCGGCCTGATCTATGGCTTTCAGACCCTCCCCACACATCAGGATGCGCTCGAGTTCGCAGTAGCGACCAGCTGTCTGAAGCATTCCATCGCGGGCGACTTCAGCCGCTCCACCGCGGACGAAGTAAAGGCACTGCTCGAGGGTGGAGGGTCAGGACGAGTGCAGAGATGATCAAAAACGAACATAAGAACCGGCGGGCAAGCAGCAAAATCTTTCAGGGGAGGTTACAAATGATTCGCAGATTCCGGTTTGTCGCGGCTGTGTTGCTGCTGTCGGTGTTGCCGGTGGTGTGCCAGACTGCGGCGCCAGCACCAGCCGAGGTCGAAGCCCGTGTCGACTCGCTGCTCAAGCAGCTTTCCCTGGAAGAGAAGGTCGATCTGATCGGTGGGGTCGATGATTTCTACATTCGCGATATCCAGCACATTCATTTGCCGCGGCTGAAGATGGCCGACGGGCCGGTCGGGGTACGCAACTACGGGCCTTCCACGGCGGTGGGCGGCGTCGCACTGGCGGCGACGTGGGATCCCGAACTCGCGCAACGAGTGGGGACAGTTTTCGGTGAAGACGCGCGAGCCAGGGGCGTCCATTTTCTGCTGGGGCCGGGCGTGAACATTTATCGCGCGCCGCGCAACGGAAGGAGTTTCGAATATTTCGGCGAAGATCCGTTTCTGGCCGCGCGCACTGCGGTGGGCTACGTAAAAGGCCTGCAGAGCCAGGGCGTCAGCGCCACGATCAAGCACTTCATGGGCAACAACTCGGAGTTCGACCGGCACAATGTGGACTCACTCATCGACGAACGCACCATGCGGGAAATCTATCTGCCCACCTTTGAGGCAGCGGTGAAGGAGGCGCACGTGGGGGCCATCATGGATTCCTACAACCTGACCAATGGAATTCATCTCACCCAGAATGGATATCTCAATAGCGACGTGGCCAAGAAGGAGTGGGGATTCCAGGGGATCATGATGTCGGACTGGGACGCGACCTACGACGGCGTGGCCGCGGCCAATGGCGGGCTGGATCTGGAAATGCCCTCGGGCAAATTCATGAATCGGGCCAACCTGTTGCCGGCGGTTCGCTCCGGAAAAGTCAGCGAAGCCACGATCGACGACAAGGTGCGCCGCATTCTTCGGACTGCGATCCAATTTGGCTGGATGGATCGCGGCCAGACCGATTCATCCATTCCGCGGCTGAACCCGGAAGGCCGTCACGTCGCTCTCGAGGTGGCGCGATCGGGCATGGTTCTGTTGAAGAACGAAGGCAACCTGTTGCCGCTGGACAAGGGAAGTATTAAATCCATCGCGGTGATCGGACCGGATGCGTATCCGGCGCGGCCGGTGGGTGGCGGGAGCGCTGAGGTCCAACCATTTGCGGCGGTGAGCGTTCTCGACGGCATCGCAAGTTACCTGGGCAGCGCGGGCACCACGGTGTACTACGCGGCGGGAGTGCCGGCGCTGGAAAAGATTGCCGGCCAGACTCACTTCACCACCCAGGCGACTGGCGGGCAGGAGGGTTTGAAAGCTGAATTTTTCGATAACGCCACTCTCTCGGGTACGCCGGGCACAGAACGCATTGTCAAGAAAATCACGTACGATCCGGGCGCGAGCGATGGCGAGTCTGCCAATGATTTGTCGATCCGCTGGACGGGATATTTCACGCCCACCACTCCCGGGGACCATCTGGTGTTCGCACAAGGGCCGGGAGAAAACGGCGGCTATCGCGTTTATATCGACAAGAAACTGGTTATCGACGACTGGAAGCAGGCGTATGCCTTTCTGAGCCAGGTCAAGATTCCTCTGCCATCGGGCCCACACCAGGTTGAGCTGGATTACTTTGTGAAGCGAGGCTGGGGCAAGACGAGGGTGAACTTCGGCATTGTTCGTTCCGAGGATTTGGTAAGCGCTGAAGCCAAGGCGATAGCCTCGCAGGCGGACGCGGTGGTGCTGGCCGTCGGTTTCGACCAGGGCATCGAAGGCGAGAGCGCAGACCGGATGTTTGCCCTGCCTCCCGGACAGGATGAACTGATCAATCAGATCGCGGCTATCAACAAGAATACAGTGGTAGTCGTGACCTCTGGCGGCGGCGTGGATATGAGTGCCTGGCTGGATCACGTTCCGGTATTGTTTGAGAGCTGGTTTCCGGGACAGGAGGGAGGAACGGCGCTGGCACAGCTGCTTTTCGGAGACTTCAGCCCGTCGGGGAAATTGCCGGTGACCTTCGAGCGGCGATGGGAAGACAACCCCGCGCATGACACCTACTACCCTAAGGATGGAGGCCGGAAGGTCGCTTACACTGAGGGCGTTTTTGTCGGATACCGTGGCTATGAAAAATCGGGAGTGAAGCCGCTGTTTCCCTTTGGCTACGGGCTTTCCTATACCACCTTCGCTTACAAGAATCTTTCTGTCTCTCCGGCGTCGGGTTCCGGGAACGTGGAAGTGCACTTCGACGTCACCAACACGGGCAATCGCGTGGGAGCGGAGGTGGCGGAAGTGTACGTTGGCGACCGGCATTCCCGCGTCCCGCGGCCTGCAAAGGAATTAGAAGGATTCTCCAAAGTCAGCCTCGAAGCCGGGGAAACGAAGCAGGTTTCGGTGAGCCTCGATCGCCGGGCGTTTGCTTACTACGACGTCAAGAAGCATGACTGGACGGTGGATCCGGGAGACTTTGATGTGTATGTAGGCCGCTCGTCTGCGCAGATTGATTTGACCGGGAAGGTAGCGCTGGGGGCGCGATAGGGCGGTGGCCCACTCAAGCCCGATTTTGCCTTTGAGTGGGGCAGTTCTACAGCTGGACAAAGTGTTCCCGTCGCTCGTTCGCGTTTTCGGCCGTCTATTCCGACTCGGTTTGATTGGACCGAGTCAAAGCACGGTTAGGCGCGGCGACCGATGAACACGCTCCGTCTGAACCGTTCGTCATAGGTTTCGTGCTGACAACGGCAGTCGGATCGTCCCACTGCACAGGTCATCGCTTCGCGATGATCTGCTCCGGTCGGGATGACAGAGTTGAGAAGATCTGAACATCCCCACTCAAGCCAAAACCGGGCTTGAGTGGGCCACCCTCCGGCGAAGTTCATAACTTCACCCAGGTACCCGATTTTGCTGAGCGTTCGACCGCATCCAGCACTTTTTGCACTTCAACCGCGGCCTCCAGATCAGCATGCAGCGGCTCTTTACGGGCCATGGCGCCGAGGAAGTCTCCCAGGGTGGCGATGAAGGTATGCTCGTAGCCGATGATGTGCGCCGGCTTCCAGAAGTTTTCCGAGTACGGGTGGTCGGGACCGGTGACCGTCAGATTGCGCGGCGCTTGCAGGTTGGGCGGTTCGGTAGCGTCCAGAAATTCAAGCTGGTTCAGTTCGTCCATATCGAAGCGCAACATTCCTTTCGAGCCGTTAATCTCAAAAGTCTTGCGGTTACGACAGCCGACGCCGTAGCGTGTGGCTTCAAACGTACCGATGCTCCCGTTCGCGAAGCGGGCTAACAGCAGCGTGGCATCGTCGACGTCGCGACCCGCTGCGAAGTTGTGCATGAGAGCAGTAAGTTCCACAATTGGCCCGTTGAGGTAAAGGGCGGAGTCGATCGAGTGCGAAAGCAAATCCCCGGCCGCGCCCATACCGGCCTCGGATCGACGGTAGCGCCAGGTGGTGGCTTTGCTGGGATCGCTTCCTGACTGATTCAGATAGAGAGCACGGTAATGATAGGTCTGCCCGATGCGGCCTTCCGCGATCAGCCGCTTGGCAAAGGCCACGGCCGGAATGCGGCGATAGTTGAACCAGACCAGAGTGGGAACTTTGTGCATCGCCTGCGCCATGGTCTCGGCTTCGGCCAGAGACGTGGCCAATGGCTTCTCGCAGAACACGATTTTTCCGGCTTGCGCAGCGGCGATCGCGATAGGTGCGTGCAATGCGTTGGGGACGGCGATGTCGATGACGTCAATGTCCGGCCGCCTGACCACGCTCTGCCAGTCAGTGGCGATTTCCTGCCATCCCCACTGGGCGGCCCCCGACTCGAGTTTGTTCTGATTGCGTCCGCACAGGACCTTCAGGTTGAGTTCGTAGGGAACATTAAAGAAATGGGTCACCTGACGAAAGGCGTTGGAGTGGGCCTTGGCAATGAAACCGGTACCGATCATTGCGATGTTCAGGGTCTGCTTGGGCATGGAGTTACTTTAACAAAAGGAGTACAGAGCAATCCGCGCAGGCGAGTCAGCCGCGGCCAGATGTTCCTTTCAAAAAAGAAAGCCCCACGTTTCGCAAACTGCGCGAAACATGGGGCACCCTTCGGCCGGTAAAAGTCTAGTTGCTATTCCAAACGATGTCGGCTTTTTTGGCAGACTTGTGCTCTTCCTTCAGCATGCGCGCGGAATCGCCGAGCGGTGTGACGTACGCCGGGGTCATTACTTCCCACAGCGGCCGTTCCCCGTGCGCGCGAGTCGGATTGGCTGCTCCCAGCAAGTTCTGCTCTGTCCGCATGTCCGTCTGGGTCGCGCGTCCGGCATGGCTGGCGAACTCAATGACCTGGGGTTCGTTGGTCAACAGACTGGCGCCGGCGATACCCTGTGCAAAGGCCCCTGTGGCGCAAAGAAAGCACAACGCAAACAAAGTCGTTTTCATCGAATTGGTCTCCCACTTCAAAGTTGCGGCCCCGTCCAAAAGAGTTGCCTCAGTAACCGGTTGCCCGCCGTCCCCAGCTAAATCCGCTTGGGAAGGCATAATGGCTATGTGCAAGCCCCGTACCAAACCTTGCATGGCGGTATCTTGGTTTTGCGGAGTTTGGGGAGGCTGGGGCGCAATTGTTTGCACATTCGTGGCCGAAACTCGCCATGAACCGGGCCATGGGCAAGGCTTTTGCGGCTTTACCTGTCGATGTGCAATCGCGAGAATAAGTTACAAGCGCAGGTTGTGTGGCGCGGGCGCTCTCGCCCGCGAGACGGTAAGTTACAGGCACAGGCCGCTGCGTCCAAAGTCAAAAACCGCGGGCGGGGGCGCCCGCGCCACATAATCGATGTCTATATCTATGCTCCCGCTGCGGCGTGTTTTCGCTTAACAGACAGTTTTTCCAGCGCGGGATAGGAAGCCAGGTCGATCAAAGTGCGCAGGGGTGGCGGCGTTCCGCCGGCCATGGCTCGGACGAGCATCTGCACCGCAACCTGTGTGGTGGTCAGCGACACAACTGTGGCCGCCATTATGAGCAATGGAGCGGCGGGCGTCCTCGCCGTCCACGGCGAGCTTATTCCGGACGGGCGAGGACGCCCGTCTCTCCACCTACGGGCAGGGTGCGCCTGCGTCCCGCCATTGCTTGACCTTCGACGCAAATTCTTCGTGCGGCATGGGAATGGGGGCCCGGCCTTCGCCTGGGTTCCAGCCCCACATCACCAATTTGTCTTCAGTGAGGTGCTCGACCAGCTGATCGAGATTTCGATTCCTGTTCTGCTTTGGGTCTTTGATTGACTGGCAAATCTGCGCATCGGTCAGGCCCTCCCAGATCATCGGGGTGGTTGGTGTAGGCAGGCTCCAGTTGGGCGCGCCGGGAGGCAAATGTGCGCCGGCGAGATTGTGGTCCTGATGGCAGGTGCTACATTTTTCCGCAGTCACTCCGTGGCCTCCGGCACCGCGGCGGACATTCATGGTATGCGGATGTCCGTCATCACCCTGACGGGGAAAGTCTCCGTGGGAATGGCAGTTGATACATCGAGGGTGCCTGAGCACGGGAACAAACGCAGTGAAGAGCGTTCCATCGCCCTTCGGGGACGGGGAGGGAGCGTTGGCGACCGGTGGTCCAGCTGCAGCGACGGGATGCGAGAACCACACCGGGACGCAGACCGCAAGCATGGTGATCGCGGCGATCGTGAAAAACTCTACAAACGAAGGGAAGCGCTTCATACAGCCTCCGTCAGACGGAAGGGCATCCGCCGCACCCGTTTTCCCGTGGCCGCGAACAGGGCGTTGGCGATTGCCGGTGCGGCGCAAGGGACGCCCGGTTCGCCGATTCCACCGGACTTCTCATTGCTCTCCACGATATAGGTTTCGATCTCAGGACACTCATTCATGCGCATGACCGGGAAGGTGTTGAAGTTGGTTTGCTGCAACCGACCGTCTTCAAATGTGAGTTCCTGATAGAGCGCGGCGGACGCGCCAAAGATCGCTCCGCCTTCGATTTGTGCGGCAATAATGCCCGGATTGACGTATTGCCCGCAATCGACCGCGCACACCATACGGTGCACTTTGATCTTTCCGTCAGTAACCGATACTTCGGCCACGTGGGCCAGGTAACTGCCGAATGCAAAGTGGACGGCGATGCCTCGGCCCATCCCTTTTGGCAGGGGTTTTCCCCATCCCGATTTCTGCGCCGCAAGATCGAGAACACCGAGGTATCGCGGCTGCTTCAGCAGCATATCGCGCCGGAACTGGTACGGATCTTTTTGCGCGAGCGCGGCGAGTTCGTCAATGAATGATTCCACCGCGAAGGCTGTGTGGGAGTGTCCCACGGAGCGCAGCCACTGCACGGGAACCTTGATATCTGCCTGGTGAGACTCGATCGCGATGTTGGGGATGGCATAGGGAAGATCGTCAATGCCCTCGACCGAAGCCGGATCGTACGCCTTTCCCTTCATGAACATCTCTGCAAAGATCGTGCCCGCCATGATCGACTGGCCCACGGAGCGAGAACGCCAAGTCACGGCGTTGCCCGCGGCATCGATGCCGCCTTCGATGGCATGCAGAAATGCCGGGCGATACCAGCCTCCTTGCATGTCGTCCTCGCGCGTCCATACGACTTTGACTTTCGAAGGCGCTCCCATCGCTTTGGCTACATAGGCTGCCTCAACCACAAAGTCCGACTGCGGATTGGCGCGGCGGCCGAAGCCTCCACCCAGGAAGGTGGTGTGCAGTTGCACTTTTTCGGCCGGCAGTCCGGCGATCTTCGCCGCGTTGGCACGGTCGATGGTTTGAAACTGCGAGCCGGTCCAGACTTCGCAGGAATCCTCTCGCAGGTCCACCACGCAGTTGAGCGGTTCCATCATCAGGTGCGAGAGATATGGAGCCTCATAGACGGCTTCGATTTTCTTCGCGGCACTTGCCAGCGTACCCGCAGCATCGCCTTCTTTCCGAACGCTCACGCCGGGTAACTTCGCCCGCTCGCGGAAATCCTGCATCATTGTCGTGGTGCTGAACCCGCGCATGGCGCCTTCGTCCCATTCCACGCGAAGCGCGTCGCGCGCCACCTTGGCTTGCCAGAAAGTATCGGCAATCACCGCGATTCCTGAGGGGACCTGCACGATCTTCCGAACACCGGGCATGGAGCGTGCCTTGGAATCATCAAAGGTTTTCAGGGTTGCGCCGAAAATCGGCGGGCGAGCGATCACCGCCGTCAACATTCCCGGGAGTTTCACATCAAGTCCAAAGACGGCCTGGCCATTCAATTTGAGCGGGGTGTCGAGACGCGGGATGGGCTTGCCGATCAGCTTGAAAGTCTTGGGGTCTTTCAGTTGGACATGCGCAGGCGGCGTTAATTTTGCTGCATCTGCGACCAGTTGGCCATAGGTGAGTTTGCGGTTTGAACTATCGAACACTGCACCTGACTCGGTGCGGCAAGATGCTGGATCCGTGTTCCATCGTGTTGCTGCGGCCGAGACCAGCATGGCGCGGGCGGCGGCGCCGGCTTGCCGGAATTGCTCCAGGCCGGACCACACACTGGAGCTGCCCCCGGTCATCTGCATGCCGAAGGCGGGGTGATTATATTTGGGATCGACCGGAGCAGACTCGAATCCAACTTTGGACCAGTCGGCATCTAGCTCTTCGGCCAGCAGCATGGGCAACGAGGTGTAGACACCTTGTCCCATCTCCGAGTGGTTCACGATCACGGTGACGCGTTCATCGGTTCCGATGCGCACGAAAGCGTTGGGCATGAAACCGTTGACGGACTCCTGCGCCGACGCCTGACTGCTGACGCCCGGAAAATAGAATCCGATCAGCAAGCCACCGCTGGCGGCGAGAGAGAATTTGAGAAAGTCGCGGCGTTGCACCTCAGAGCGGACACGCTCATGGCGGACGGAGGCAGAAGCGACACGTTCCGGGCTGAACTGTCGAGTGCTCATCGGGCACCTGCCTTCGCCACCATGCCGGCCGCGCGGTGGATCGCTCTTCGGATGCGGGGATAGGTTCCACAACGGCAGATGTTGCCGGTCATGGCCTGGTCGATGTCCTCATCGGTGGGCTGCGGCTTCACCCGCAGCAGCACGGCCGCGCTCATCAGCTGCCCGGACTGGCAGTAGCCACACTGCGGAACATCCTCTTCGATCCACGCGCGCTGCAAAGGCTGGCTTAGATCGGACGACAGTCCTTCGATGGTCGTCACGGCTTTGCCGCTGGCTCGCGATACCGGCGCGACACACGAGCGGACCGCCTCTCCATTGATGTGCACGGTGCAGGCGCCGCACTGGGCTATGCCGCATCCATATTTGGTTCCGGTGAGCCCCAGGTGGTCGCGGATGACCCAGAGCAGCGGAGTGGAAGGATCTACGTCAAGATCGACCGGCTTGCCGTTCACGGAGAAGTCAATCATCGTTCTCTCCTTAGTTGTCATCCTGAGCGAGGGGGCTGCTCGCATCGCGAAGCAGCCGCGAAGTCGAACGACCCCTACCGTCAGGACGGGCAGTTGTTCGCGCCATTCTACTCAGCCACCAGAACCATTGCTACCAGGCGTCATACCACCATAGGGATCCTTCGACTCACCCGTCTCTTCGCGAGCGAAGAATCGGGATCGCTCAGGATGACACGGGCTGATTAAAGAAACTTTATCAGCGCGTCCATGGTTTCTTTGGGATTTTCTTCCATGAGCCAGTGCCCGGTGTTCTTCAGTACGACCACGGTTACCTGGGACGCGACCAGCTTCATCTGTTCGCCCAGCACGACCCCCAGCGACTTCTCCCCGCCGATCGACAGGACCGGCATGTTGAGCCTGGCCTGAGAGAGCTGAGCAAAATCCTTGGCGGCTTGCGGGAACGAAGCGAAATAGCCCCAGCCAGCCCGCATGCGTCCCGGCCGCGCATAGGCCGCGGCGTAAGCCTTGCGGTCTGCTTCCGGAATCGACCGTGTCTTGTCGGCGGCGAAATCATTCCAGTAGTAATCGTAATAGGTGCGTTCACGTCCCTGCACCAGGGTCTCCGGCGTTGGGCCGTGGAAGCGGAAGTGCCAGAGATCAGGGTTATTGTAGACATTCTCCCATCCGGGCACGCCGGGGAGAAAGGCGTCCATCACAACCAGTTTCTCCGTTTCCGCCGGAAACTGCGCGGCATAGGCGTAGGCAACCATCAGTCCGATGTCGTGCCCCACAACTCTTGCTTTCTCCACGCCGAGCGACCGGGCCAGCGCGTGAATGCGGATCGCGGCCGTCTTCATGTCGAGACCGTCCGCGGGAATTGCCGAGTCACCGATTCCAGGCAGGTCGGGCGCAATCACCGTGAATCGCTCCGCCAGCAGAGGCATGAGCGGCCTCCACATGCGCGAGGTCTCCGCATAACCGTGGAGCAGGATCACTGTGGGGCCATGCCCAGCCGTTATGTAATGCAGCCTGACGCCACTCACCTCGGTGTCGTGCGAGACGATCGTCTTATCTTTATTTGGCGCGTCTGCGTTGGCAGTGGATGCGATCGAGAAAAAGAACAATGCCCCGAATGCAACCAGGGCCAGAAAACGTTTGAGGGAAGAGGCCATGTTCGAAAATATAACAGGTGCGAAGACGGGGATGCGTGGCGTCTTGTTTTTTTGGAGGGGCCACGCCTTCCGTCGAAGCGGGTCCGGGAAACGGTATATTTCTGTTGCCGATGATTTCATCCCACAAAAGATATGACGCCCTGATTCTGGGAGCGGGAGCCGCTGGGCTGATGTGCGCATTGGAGGCGGGCAAGCGGGGACGGCGCGTCGTCGTGCTGGAGCGGGCAGAGCGTGCGGGCAAGAAAATCCTGATCTCGGGCGGCGGGCGCTGCAATTTCACCAATATGCATTGCGCTCCGGAAAATTTTATCTCGGCCAATCCGCATTTTGCCAAGTCGGCTCTGGCTCGCTACACCCCGGCGGATTTCATCGCACTGGTCAAGAAGCATCACATCCTCTATCACGAAAAGACGCTGGGACAGCTTTTCTGCGATCGCTCCGCGCAGGACATCCTGGGAATGCTTGAAAGCGAATGCGCCGCTGCCGGAGTCGAGCTGATCACGAAGATTGACGTGGGAGAAGTGATCCGCGGCGATGAGTTCGTGGTGCGAGTCGGCGAAAAAGAGTTTCGCGCGCCGGTTCTGGTTGTGGCCACTGGCGGGTTGTCTATTCCGAAGATCGGAGCCACCGATCTTGGGTACAGGCTGGCGCAACAATTCGGGGTGGGGATTTGCGAAACCCGGCCCGGGCTGGTGCCCATCACCTTCAATGAAACCGATCGCCGCGCATACGCCGACTTGGCCGGCGTCTCCACCGAAGTCATCGCCGGATGGGATGGTCAACGCTTCCGAGAAAAGATGCTGATCACCCATCGGGGACTCAGCGGCCCCGCGATCCTGCAGATTTCGTCGTATTGGAGAAAGGAAAAACCCATCATCGTGGATCTGGCGCCTGGAGCCGAGGTTACCGCCGCGCTCCTGCAACCGGATTCTCCACGGACTGCCGGGGCGTTACGAACGGCATTGCAGGCATTTCTCCCCAATCGCCTGGCCACACGGTGGGTGGAGAGGCATCCGCCGAGCGCCTGGACGAATGCCGCCCTGAGAGAAGTGGAGCGTCAGATACACCAGTGGGCGGTCGTTCCTGCTGGCACGGGAGGCTACGCGAAGGCCGAAGTCACGGTGGGCGGCGTGGACACCGATGAGCTATCCGCTAAAACCATGGAGAGCCGGAAAGTCCGCGGCCTGTTCTTTATCGGGGAAGTGGTGGATGTGACCGGTCACCTGGGAGGGTTCAACTTTCAGTGGGCCTGGGCGTCGGGGGCGTGCGCCGGGCGGGCGTTGTAGAGGCGGAAGAAACTAAAAGCCGTCTATTGGGACACCATGGTCTTCATTTACTGGCTCGAAGACCACCCGCAATACGCCAAGCGGACGGGTGGCCCACTCAAGCCCGCTTTTGGCTTGAGTGAACGAAAACCGGGGGCATAACGAAAACCGGGACGGGTGGCCCATTCAAGCCTTCCTTTGGGTTGAGTGGGAGCTTGCAGCGTCCTGGATTGTGGTCGGCTAGTGGTGTCGATGGCGAGTTGCATAACTGCCCCACTCAGGCCAAAGGGAAGGCTTGATTGGCCACTGGGCGGCAGAGCACGGTTCCAATCGAGGTGGAAATCATTACTTGGAGATTGCCTGGCCGTCCTGCTGAGTACGTTCAAGAATTGATTTGCCAGAAACGCGCGCGAAAATCTCACGGTAGAACTGCGGATGTGATTGCCAAGTCTGTGCCGTCACGATGCGCCCGTCGCACACCGCTTCGTCGGTGACATAGATCGCTCCGGCCTGCTCCGCTTCGAGGCGCACATGTTCGTAGCAGGTCACACGTTTACCCCTGATGAGCCCTGCAGCAGCCAGCACTTGAATGCCATGGCAGATGCCGAAGATCCACTTCTCTGCTCGATCGAAAGCCCGGACAATATCCAACAGGCCGACATTGTTCCGCAAGTACTCGGGCGCCCTGCCGCCAAGGACGAGCACTGCGTCATAGTCCTCGACTCTTACCTGATCGAATGCCAGATCTGCCTCGAGCCCATATCCCTCTCTTTCGATGTAGGTGTCCCATCCCGGCTCGAAGTCGTGCATCACAAGATGCAGTCGCCGGCGTGTCGGAGCCGTAACCACGGGCTCCCAGCCCTCCTCCCGAAATCGGTGAACCGCATAAAGCGCTTCATACGACTCACCGCCATCACCCGTAATTACAAGAACTCTGGCCATGGTTTCCAACCTCATCTGGATTTCCGTTTTGCTCTGCTGGCGGCTCAATATTACGCCCCGCCTGACTGAGTGGAAAGGCGGGGGGCCCAGGCTTTTGATTTGTGGGCATTACCAACAAAGTGGGTGCCCCATCCTTCGCGTTTTTTGCGAAGGGTGGGAGTCGCAAATGCCGCGCGCCAAGTGGGTTTCATCACGTGTCGACAGCAAAATCAAATAGCACAACCAGCATCGCCGCCCACCCTTGCAAAAAACGCAAGGATGGGGCACCCTCAGTGGGAATGGTGTAGACAAGAGTCGTTGAAGGCGGGCCACCCGCCAACTTTTTCAACGTCAAAGGAGGGCCCGGATGAAGCGTGATCGCTTTTTCTACACCGGCTGTGGGGCCATCTTCCTGGTTTTGACTCTCATCGGCTTCCGCAACTACATCTTCGGAGGTAGGCTTTTTAACGGCGCTCCCATCAATCCGGCGATGCTGGCGGCAATTGTGGCGCACAGTTCGGCGGTCTTCGCCTGGTTCGTGCTGTTCTTCGTGCAGTCTGTGCTCATCGCCACACAGAACCGCCGATTGCACATGAAGCTCGGCTGGAGCGTGCTGGTGATTGCTTCAACGATCGCCGTGACTGGACCATTTGTGGCTATCCGCTCGACCAGCCTTGAGAACATAACTGTTTTCGACTGGCCCGCCCGTCCGTTTCTGTTGGTCATGCTCACCGAGATTGCGCTATACGTAATTTTTGTTGCCATCGGAGTGCTGAACCGCAAGCGGCCACGGATTCACCGTCCCATGATGCTGTTGGCTAGCCTATCTTTGATCTCCGGAGCTACTGCCCGGATCCCGCTGGTTAATTCGATATTCGGGTTTCACCAGTGGATGGCGCTGTTCGCGCCGGTTGTGGCCCTGGGAGGAATTTGCCTGCTGGTGCGGTGGGCGATGACGCGCACTTTGGAACGCGAGTTTGTCGTAGGCTATGCCACCCTCGTCGCGGTCAGTCTCGTAGTTTCAAGACTCGCCATGACGAATGTGTGGGTGAATTTGGCGGGAATCTTGGTGCAATGACCGATTCCACATTTGAAATATCTGCAATGCAATTGGTCGTATGGACAGGTGGCCCCATTCAAGGCGGTGGCCCAGGCTTTTGATTTGTGGGCATTACCAACACAGTGGGTGCCCCATCCTTCGCGTTTTTTGCGAAGGGTGGGAGTCGCAAATGCCGCGCGCCAAGTGGGCTTCATCACGTGTCCACAGCAAAATCAAATAGCACACGCAGCATCGCCGCCCACCCTTGCAAAAAACGCAAGGATGGGGCACCCCCAGTGGGAATGGTGTAGACAAGAGTCATTGAAGGCGAGCCACCCGCCTGAGGTCTGGCGTCCGAAGTCCGACGCCCGAGTGGAGAAGTAATGGTGGAGGCGGCGGGAGTTGAACCCGCGTCCGAAAATGTTACTGGTCAAGAGACTACATGCTTATTCACGTTCATGCCCCAGGCATTACCCTG